>Ga0153985_1000009_pt1 | contig 61429 bp, 60 predicted proteins | sample TSGA069MetaG_FD_104715 | JGI IMG/M metagenome (GOLD analysis project Ga0153985, IMG submission 104715) | Attine ant fungus gardens microbial communities from Georgia, USA - TSGA069 MetaG | ecosystem: Host-associated > Fungi > Mycelium > Unclassified | place: USA: Georgia, Alexander Wildlife...
CTTTTTCATAACCCTGTTCTATTCCTTGCTTTATTCCTTGTTCTTCACCTTGTTTCATCCCGGATTCCTTTGCCTCTTCCATCGCGGTCACGAATACAGCATCGGAAATGGCTTTCGCTTTTTCAATGTTCATGATCATTTCCTTTTCCTCACTTTCTAAGGTTAAGAAGTCCGTCCTTCTTTTTGCTTCTTTGATATATTCGGAACTATTGGCTATGATTTTCCCTCGAAAGCGTCACTTGAAAAATTTGTTTACTTAGATTACTCGTGTTCCTCAGACAGTTTTTTGACACCCTCAATATCTAACTTGGCAGCTTTCGATACTTGTTCGATCGTCAGGCCAAGTTTTAAGCAATTGATAGCTAATTCAATACTCGCTTTTTCATAGCCTTGTTCCACCCCTTGCCTTATTCCTTGCTTTATTCCTTGTTCTCTTCCTTTTTCTTCACCTTGTCTCATCCCAGATTCCTTTGCCTCTTCCATCGCAGTTACGAATACAGCATCGGAAATGGCTTTCGCTTTCTCAATGTTCATGATCATTTCCTTTTCCTCGCTTTCTAAGGTTAAGAAGTCCGTCCTTCTTTTTGCTTCTTTGATATATTCGGGGGTATCGGTTATAACTTCTCCGGTCTTCAGAAAATATTGCCAGTGATAAGCCGCCGTTTTTCTGTCTACATTTTCATTTTTCAAACTAAGAAAACCTAATATCAACAGTTCTTTTCCTTCTTTATTTAAGAATGGCTGATACTTTTCATTTAACAAACGAAATAGCTGCAACGCCTTCTCTTGTAAATCAAATAGATGGAAATCGACAATATTGATTCCATAGGCTGGTCGTAGGCTAGAAAAGTTATTCTTTTTCTCTGCTTCGTTCGTTTGGATACTTCCAAAAGGAGACCGATAGGCTTCGCATAAATAGAAAACGGAACGCTCATGAAAATACTTATGGGGCTGGATCTGGCATTCGATCGTTGCCTGACTGCCATCTTCAGATGTCGCTAAAATATCCACTTCAGTTCGAAGAATCTCCGTTTTTTTATAAGACTTTTTGTAGCTGTCAATGTGGTAGGTTTCTTTGGCCCTTAGTGACTTGAACTCAATGCCAAGCAAATCTTTAACAAAAGCTTTTAGAATGTGCGGGGAATCTTCGGAGGTCAGCATTTTCTTAAATAGTAAATCGTTCGTTGGTAAAAATTTTTGCATGGTTTTCCGCCTTTCAGATAGGAACATTCTCCAAAAATGAAAGGCATTTCTCGCCTACATTATAGCATGGACAATGATGTACTATCAAAATTCTTCTTACATAAAATACGCAAAAAAAGCGGATGAATGGATTAACAAAAACCAAAATTACACGCACGAACTCGATTATTCCCTCAGAAATCATCGCATCCCGTTCACTCATGACACCCTCAACAAGTCAGTTTTTCTATCCTTACAGACGATATAGCGCTAGTCTGATTCTGAAGATTTTGTACCTGACAATTTGTACGCTATTTTCAAGGAACGATTAATCCACCATTGAACACATAGCTTTTTAAAAAAAGAAATTGAATCCCAAATCCAAAATGATCTATCAATTAAAGCGTCAAAATAGGTAGCCGAACCATAACAGGGTTCTTAATTAAAAGAACGCTATTATGGTTCGGCTTGTTTATTATAAGTATGGATAGTTATCCCTTATTAATGGTGCTTATTTGGAATTATCGGTAGCAACAAGTGTGAATCATATTTTCCGCCAAGAAAAATTGAATGTCTGCCTTTATTAACAGTATCTGTATGGGCATAGCCTCTGGCAACACCCGCTACTTTTTCTGGAACAATCTCGCTTCCTTTAATAACCAACTCAAGTATTTCGCCCTTATCCAAATGAATGCTGAAGGGCCAGATCTCAATTTCAACTGGCACAACCTCGCCTTTTTTCAATTTCGCTAAGTTTTCATGCTTCAATACCGGCTGATAGACCGTCGATTTTTCCAAATCAAGTTCTCTATGTGAGGCTCTTAACCACCCATGAGCCACAATCCCATACTCAATTTGATTAAAATCCGGTAATAATACTTCATTCCCATTAGCATCTCGCTTTTTAAGACCAATGAAAATATCCATGTCATCGGTGTCTTCAGCGCTGATCCATAGCTTAAGTTTGGAGTAACCCGTTATTTCGGTTGCCTCTCTTGCGGTGTAATTAAAGGATATTTCATTGTTTTCCGCAACGTCTGCTTCACTATTATACGTTAGCCTGAATTCATTGCTTTGAGCTGTTTCTTCTAATATCATTTCTTCTTCATTTAGGTAAAATTCTGTGTAGTTTGTCTTTTCTAATGGCCATTTATCTGCACATTGATCATACCCTTGATAGAATCGCTCGCGAACTTCATAGCGCACAGGTGACGTATTGCGCCAACCGTTTTCGATTCCTTTCAAAAAATAATCAAAGAAAGCTTTTTGTTGTTCCAGCGATTCACGTAAATAATAAGTTTCCCATTCTTTGCGACCATGGACAAGTAACCATTTGTCTTTGCTAGACGCTTTTTTGAATCCTTCAAAGGTTCCTCGACAGTGTAATCCTTGTGTTGACCAGCTAGCACAAACAAGCATTGGAACAGTAATATTTGATAACTCAACTTCTCGCTCCTTCCAATGCTCATCAAGCAACGGATGGGCTTTTTGCTCTTCAACCATCGGCTCTATCTCGTTTTTCGGCCATCGCCCTCGATTGAGCTCTTCAAAACTGGATGAAAAGGCTGTTTCTGGAATACCGCCGTGGAAATACCATTCGCGGTATAGATCACTTGTCCCCTCCCAAGGAATAATCGCCTTTAAATGTGGTGGATTCAAAGCCGCCACACGCCACTGAGTCATCGCCAGATAGGACACGCCGTTCAATCCAATATTTCCATCCGACCATTCTTGCTTCGCAGCCCACTCGATCACTTCATAGTAGTCTTCTGTTTCCGTTTTTGACCATGGATAAAGTGCCCCTTCAGAATTCGAGCTACCTCTAGTCGCTATCTTAATCAGAACATAGTCATTTGGGACCCAATAACCCGGATCGGGTGATTCAATCGGTGCATATTGCGAGGTTTCGATCGATCCCACTGATGGCCAAAAACGGTGGAAAATCTGCCACGGTGGCAAAGCGTCTTTATTATAAGGGTCCATACTCATGACTACTGGGAATCTCCCTGTATGGTTTGGTCTAAAGATGTTGACATAGAGCGTGATTCCATCCCGCATTTTAATCGGTACATCTCTTTCGAATATCATTGGTTGATGTCCGTAGTGAATCGTCCCCATCACAATCTCATTCAAACCAGGTTTTGTGTCCTCTGGATGTGTGGCTTCAAGATCCGGACGGCTTTTGCTTATTGACATTTCAGGTACCTCCTTCGTTTGATATTAATACTTACATGGTTTATTGATCTTTTAAAACTATAAAAATAAAGGGGCATAAAGTTTGTGGAAAACTTAACGACCCCTTAAATACATCTAGCCCATCCTATTGGGGCGTATCTTATTCTTTTACTTTAAAACCAACAGATTTAAAATCGCCATCTAACTGAATAAGTTTCACATCAGCTGTAAACGGTAGTTTGCTTGTCAATTCGCCTACATTTTCCCTGTTGACTCCATAAAGTGCGCCATGAAATTGGTGCGTTCCATTTGGAAAGCGTCCAACACAAATGCAATACGATGATTTATCGACAAAACCAGCATTTGCTTTCACAAAGGTATAGTCAACCGCAGCATTGATGTCTTCAAAGCGAATCTCTTCAATAATCGCTTCCTTGCCCAGATCAATCCAATCAAGATGATAGCTGCCACATTCTTGGCAAGTCGGCAGCATCCACTTGCAGAGCTCCTAGCACAGTAAGATCCACATGGCCGCCACGGATAATACCAAACGAAGTCGCGCTGTCAAAAAAGCAGGCGCCTGTATTTGCCGTAACCATCCTACTACCAGCATTCACAATATTACAATCGGCATTCGTTTCATCAGCCACTTCTCCCATTCCCAACATACCATTTTCTGACTGCAAAATAATGCGCATGTTTTCTGGAATATAGTTACCGACCATCGTTGGCATTCCGATCCCTAAATTCACCACCATGCCATCCTGCAGCTCTTTTGCTACACGATTAACGATCCTTTCACGTACATTCATGCCGGCTCCCCCTCTACAATGTAATCGACAAATATTCCCGGTGTCACGATGTTCTCCGCTTGAATCGCTCCTAATGGCACTATTTCTTCGGCTGCGGCAATCACCGTATCCGCCGCCGTTGCCATTAAGGGATTGAAATTACGGGTTGTTCCTCGATAAAAAATATTCCCGTCCTCATCAATGATCGATCCACGCAGTAATGCAATATCTGCTCGAAGCGGTTTCTCCAGAAGATAGTCCTTCCCATCAACAGTCACGATCTCTTTTTCAGCAGCAACATCTGTTCCTAGTCCAGTCGGGGTCAAAACCCCACCAAGCCCTGCTCCGCCAGCACGAATTCGTTCTGCCAAAGTACCTTGGGGAACCAACGTCACATCCAATCTCTCTTCGCTCATTAGCTGACCGGTCAACGGCGTAAGTCCGATATGCGACGCGATCAGTTTTTTTATGGCCCCCGCGGCTACTAATTTGCAGATACCGGTATCTGGTGTACCAGTATCATTTGCGATAACAGTAAGATTCTTTACGCCTTTTTTTACCAATGCATCCATCAATATCTCTGGAGTCCCACAGGACATAAAGCCGCCGATCATGATCGTCATACCATCTTTGACCTGTTCTGCTGCTTGTTCAGCTGTCATTCGTTTCATAAGCTCAATTCCTTTCTACGATCAATGCCGTGCCCATTCCGCCGCCAATACACAGCGTCGCCAAACCGTGACGAGAGTCTCTTCGTTTCATTTCGTACAATAGTGTAGTGAGAATTCGAGCACCCGACGCACCTATAGGATGACCTAAGGCTATTGCTCCGCCATTCACATTTGTGATTTCTGGAGAAAGCTCCAACTCACGTGTCACGGCCAAGGCTTGTGCAGCAAAAGCCTCATTGGCTTCAGCAAGATCGATATCCGCACATCTTAAATCAGCCATTTCTAATGCTTGCTTCGTCGCTGGAATAACCCCAAGTCCCATAACCGAAGGATCGACACCCGCTGACGCGTACCCTTTTATTTTTGCCATGATTGGTAATCCAAGAGCTTCAGCCTTTTCTTTCGAACACACGATCAGCATCGCTGCCCCATCGTTGATACCAGAAGAATTACCAGCCGTCACGGTTCCTTCTCGCTTAAAGCTTGAACGTAATTTTTTGAAGCCCTCTACAGTAGAATGAAGTCGTGGATATTCATCTTGATCAATAACTAATGCATTGCCTCTTCGTTGCGGCACACTGACTGGAATGATTTCCGCTTTAAATTTTTCTTGTTCAATCGCCATTTGAGCCCGTTGCTGGCTTTGAAGTGCAAACGCATCTTGCTCTTCACGACTGATCTGATATTGTGCCGCAACATTTTCCGCCGTAACTCCCATGTGATAATCATTGTAAACATCCCATAGCCCATCATTGATCATTGAATCTACTAGAGTATCATTTCCCATTTTGGCACCACTGCGATGTTTTTTTAAAAGATACGGCGACTGTGACATATTTTCCGCACCGCCAGCCAAAATAATATCTGCATCACCTGCTTTGATGATTTGAGCAGCAAGCGCCACAGCTCGCAAACCAGAGCCGCATACCATCCCCAAACTCATTGCCGGAACAGTCTCCGGAATCCCGCAACCAAGACTGATTTGACGAGCAACGTTTTGTCCCAGACCCGCGGATAATACGTTCCCAATAATCACTTCATCGATCTGACTGCCTTTGATCCCCGCTCGTTCAATGCTGGCATTCGCTGCGGTAATTCCCAGCTGAACAGCCGATACATTTTTAAAAGAACCCTGAAAATTCCCGATTGGTGTTCGTGCAGCACTAACGATCACAATTTCTCTCATAAACTCATCCTCCATCGTTCTATCATTATTTTTTACGTATATTAAAATAGAGATACAAAACCGTTTTCATCTTAAGTATATGGCCTCTATTAAATAAGTAAAATTGTTTCTTGGTATGTAACGAGCCGATTGCATACACTATTTGAATAATAGAGAACCGACTAGAAAGGACACCCTATGAATCTAACAAGTTTACGTTATTTTATAACAGTCGCTGAATATTCTAGCTTTACGAAAGCCTCAGAGCGCCTCTTCGTTACACAGCCAACGTTAAGTCGCCAAATATTGGACCTTGAAGACGAATTAGGAGCCCAGCTGTTTATCCGTAGTCGACATTCTTTAGTACTGACAGCCGCAGGTCGCCGCTTATTACCTGAAGCGAAAGAAATTATCAAGAAATGTGATAACCTCAGTGAATTAGTTAAAGATGAAAGTAACAATCTGACTGGCTCACTTCGGATTGATTATCAAGTTTTTTTAGACACCTCGGCCATGTCAAAAGCCTTAAAATCAATGACCAAGAAGAATCCTCAGGTCGATATCCTACTCTCTCGCGGCGGTTCTTCGGAAATCACAAATCATTTGATTCAAGGAAATTGTGATGTGATTTTTACATTGTCTGTTTGTGTAGAGTCTATGCCGAATCTCGAAGTCTTTAAATTGCAGGATAACATGTTGCAGGTCGCTGTTCCTCGTACTCATCGACTGGCAAACCAGAAGAAAGTCTACACACGAGACCTAGCAGAGGAACGATTTATCTTACTTGATCGCAAGATGTCTCCTTCTACGGTGGATTACACAACCGGACTGTGTGTCAAAAACGGCTTTTCTCCAAATGTTTCATATTATGTAAATGATGCCGAAACAGCCATGTTGCTCGTAGGATCAGGTAAGGGAATTACTTTTCTATTTTCAAGAAGAACTGGAGAAAAGACTCCCGAGGACATAGCTATACTAGATATCGAAGAGCTGGATGATGGATTGGATTTTGTTTGTGCGTATAAAAAGGACAATCCTAATCCTATGATTCCTCTACTTATCTCGGAATTACTGAATAAGGCTGAACATAGTTAAGTAAAAAGACAGAAGGAATTCTCAAAAATGAGAATTCCTTCTGTCTTTTAATTAATAGAGAAATTTACTTTCTCTATTCTCTTCATTTATTCTTTCGCCCCTGCTTCAACATAACTGGTACTGCCGATATCCTGTACCTTGAATTCTCCATCTTTATAGGAAATTTTTCGTGACACTCGCATTATCGATTGGCAGGAACTCAGCGGTTTTTTCACCTCTTAATTCAGAGATCAGAGCCATGATCGCACCACCGTGAGAAACGATTAAGACGTTGCCGCCGCCATCTTTCTCGGTTTTTTCAGCGATCTCAGTGACCGCCTTGCTCATCCGCTTCTTAACAGTTGGTAAATCTTCGGCCATGCCTGTTTTATCAGCAGCCTTGATGGCATCATACATTCCATCTAACGTAAGTTCTTCATCCGCTAATAATTCATCAGCGTCTTTATAGTTAGCAGCTTTTGCGGCCGCTTCCCACATATTGTCATTGGTGTCTCCTTCATAGGTACCAAAACAAATTTCACGTAGCTGTTGATCTTCTTTATAGCCCAAATCTTTTTGTCCACTGTTATTTAGAACCACTTCCGCCGTTTCTCGCGCACGTCCTGAATCACTTGAATAAGCAGTGACAAATTCAACCTTCTCCTTCTTCAAGCCTTTTCCAAGTTGCTCAGCGACCTCAATCCCTTCATCAATTAATGGACTATCTGACCAGCCTTGCGCTCTGTCTGCCGCATTGAACATCGTTTTGCCGTGCCGAGTCACATAAAGAACCACTTCGTTAGACTCTGCTGAATCTGCTTTTCTATCATCCGTCGCGTTACTGGTATCGCCGCAACCTGCAAGTAAGAGCAGCGCAGCTATGATCATCGTTAGCGTTCGTCTCTTTTTCATACTTTTACCCAATCCTTTTCTAGTGACGAAAGGTCCGAGCCGTTTGATGCAATCACCTGTTGATACCAATCAAATGACTTTTTCTTACTACGCATCAGATTTCCTTTTCCATTATTGTCCCGATCAACATAAATGAAGCCATAACGCTTCTTCATTTCCCCGGTTCCAGCGGAAATCAAATCAATACAACCCCACATCGTGTAGCCCATCAGATCAACACCATCATCGATGGCCTGTTCCATCGTTTCGATGTGTTCTCTCAAATAATCGATGCGGTAATCGTCGTTAATTTTGCCATCGGCATCAAGTTCGTCTGCCGCCCCCTAACCCATTTTCTACGATCATCAGTGGAACGCCATACCGATCATTCAATTTATTCAACACATAACGCAGACCAGTCGGATCAATCTGCCAGCCCCACTCACTAACCTTAAGATATGGATTCTTCACGCCGCCTAGCATGTTGCCAGAAGTTTTTTCTTTGTCATTATCGACAGTGACACAACTACTAGAGTAATAAGAAAAGGTATAGAAATCAACTGTCCCACTCTTAAGAATCTCCGCATCTTGTTCAAAAGGAACCTCGATTCCCTTTTTCTCCAAATAGCGAATCATAAACGCTGGATATTCACCTTTTACTTGAACATCTCCGCAGAAATTATTGATGATATTCTCTCGTTGCTGAACTAATAAAACATCTTCCGGATTAGGCGTTAAAGGATACATGGTTACATAAGCTAACATACAACCAAATTAAAAATCAGGATTGATTTTCCGTCCTCCAATGACTGTTCTCGCACTAGCAACAAAGACATTGTGCAAAGCTTGATAACGCAGCTTTTCATCATCCAGCGTTCGAAGCAACGTCCCTTCTTCGTTGGTATGCAAAATCCCTAAGACATTAAAGTTACCAAATGGTAATGTCGCAAAATTAATTTTGTTGAATGTTAGCCAATGTTTCACCTTGCCCTTATATCTTTCCATGACAGTCGTTGCATAGTGAACAAAATAATCGACCACTCGTTTATCTGCAAAACCATTGTATTCTTTGGCTAAGTGGAACGGCATCTCAAAATGACTCAAGGTGACAAGCGGTTCGATCCCATGTTTCTGACATTCGTCAAAAACCTTATCATAAAAAGCTAACCCAGCTTCATTTGGCTCAACCTCATCACCCAGCGGAAAAATTCTGCTCCACGCGATCGACAGTCGGAAAACCTTAAAGCCCATTTCTCCAAGCATCGCTATATCTTCTTTGTAATGATAGTAAAACTCAGTCGCATTATGACTTGGATAATATTCTTCAAACAGTATCTGAAAATCAAACGTTCGCGGCGTATTTATTCCTCCACCGCGCATATGATCACAAATACTCGCGCCTTTACCATTCACATCCCAAGCACCTTCACATTGATTAGCCGCGGTCGCTCCGCCCCATAAAAAATCTTTTGGAAAACTCATCGTTATCTTCCCCTTTTCTATCCCATTAAAGTCAATAGCTCATCCCCCACATTGGTGGTCTTGTCCCCATTAGGTACAATATCGCTATAATCTTTTGTGTTTGTGATAATCACAGGGGTCTCTAACGAATACCCGGCTTGTTTGATCTTTTCAATATCAAAGGTCACAAGAATATCGCCTTTTTTCACTCGTTGTCCTTGTTCCACTTTTGTTTCAAAATGCTTGCCGTCTAATCGAACCGTGTCCATACCTAAATGAATCAGAATTTCACTGCCTTTATCAGAAACAATCCCAATGGCATGCTTCGTTGGAAAAACCGTCATGACCGTCCCATCACATGGAGCGAAGAGCTTTCCTTCTGTCGGATCAATCGCGATCCCTTTACCCATCACTTCTTGCGCAAAGGCATCATCAGCTAGGCTAGTCAATGGAATCATTGTTCCATTTAACGGACTGCTTAAAATTTCAGTATTAGAATCCTCTAAATTATTCGCTTCCAATTCTTCTTCAACCACGTCATCCTTATACAAAGCATACGCGATCACAAATGCTACGATTGAAGCAACAGCAATCGCAATCACTGTGTTAATTAAGTTGTTAAAATTACCTGCTGCTGAGTCGATATTCCCTGCTAAACTAAAGATTCCCATACCGCTTAAGGTATATGCTTGAACATTCAACAGACCTACGACTGCACCACCAGCACCCGCACCGATACAAGAAACGATGAACATTTTTAAACGTGGCAACGTAACTCCGTAAATCGCCGGTTCTGTTACTCCAAAAATTCCTGAAATGAAAGCTGGAATAGCAATATCTTTCAATTTTTTATCCTTGGTTCTTAAAATGATGGCTAAAACAACCGCGATTTGTGCAAATGAGACGATTCTAACTACCGCCATGAACATATCCGGCTGACCACCGACCATATTCATAATTGACGGCATCATCAGAACAATATGCACACCGAATAGTACGAACACTTGCCAGAATGCTCCGATAACAAGTCCCGCTAATAGTGGACTAAGCGTAATCAACGCATTAATCCCATTCCCTAAGAAACCACCGATCGCATTGGCGAAAGGGCCCACAACAGCATAACCAATCGGAACCGCGATCAATAACACGAGCATCGGTGTCATGAAAGATTTAATCGATTTTGGCAATCGGTCTTTTAGGAAATTTTCCAAAGGTGCCGCAAGCAATACGATCAAGATAACTGGTAACATGCTTGACGTATACGTGGCATTCATTTTGAAACCGAAGAAGTTCATATCCACGCCATTAAGAGCCGGATGACACAAGATCGCGCCGATCGCCATTCCGATATATGGATTCATTTTGACTTTTTTGGCCGTATTGTAGCCTAGTATGATTGGGAAGAAGAAGAAGATCGCGTCACCAATCGAATCCAGTAACAAGTAGTAGGAACTTTCAGCCGAGTATAGTCCTGCTAGTTCCAACAGCGTATTTAATCCTTTGATAATCCCGGAAGCAGATAAAATTGAGATCGACGGCAGCATGATTCCAGAGATAAAATCAAAGAACTTCTCCATAAACGTTAGTTTTTTCTCCGATTTAGCTGCTGTCTTTTCAGTCGAGATGCCTGCTAATTCACAAACAACTTTATAGACATCTGGTACATGACTGCCGATTACCACTTGATATTGTCCAGCCGAACGCATGACTGTCACAATCCCAGCAGTTTTTTTCAAGACTTCATCGTTTGCCTTCGATTCATCAATCAATTGAAATCTTAACCGAGTGACACAGTGGGTCAACGAAGCGATATTTTCTTTTCCGCCAACATTTTCGATAATCGTTTTTGCTAATTCATTGTAATTACTCATTTTTGATTCCTCCGCTTTTTTTATTTAGCGGTTTGGCCAACTGAATGTTACCATCCTTTAAAATTAAATTTCACCCCTTCCTTGTAGGTTACACATTTTTATAAATAAGCCGATCTAAGTGAATCGTTAGATAGCTTTCTTCCTCTTTTGAAATGACCACTTTGTATTTCTTCTTTAAAAACATAACTATTTTCTCCGTACATTCAAAGGAGCTGGGATAAGACTCTTTAATCATTTCAAAAAGCTTATCTTCCCCATCGGAATGCAGGCTGCCGTTAAATATCCGCTGGGCCAAAAATTTCAGATGCGTCACAAAACGATAAAAATAGACAGAATCTTCATCAAAGGAAACTTTGAAATGGTATTTAGCAATACTCAGGATCTCTGTCATCAATTTTGTGATCTCATACGTATTCTCAATATCTTCATCTAATTCTGAGTTCACGATATGAAAAGCAATAAAGCCGGCTTCATCCTCTGATAGTTGCACATCCAAACGTTGCTTGATCATGACCAGTGCTTCTTGCCCCAATTTAAACTCCACTGGATAGAAGCGTTTGATATCCCAAAGCATCGCATTCTTCAAAGTTATCCCTTGCTGTTTTCTTTGAATCGATGTATGGATATGATCTGTTAATGAGATATAAATCCCTTCACTTAACTTTTTCCCAAGTTTTAATTTGATATTTTCAATAATTTCATCGGTAAGAGTCAAAAAATCAATCGGGATACTGGCAATGATCTGTTGGAATTTCCCTGATAAATCTTGACTTAGAAGAACAAATCTCTTATTCACCAACGCATTATCAACCGGATCACCAATTTTCTTTTGGAATGCCAATCCTTTGCCCAAAACAACAATTTCATTTCCATACTCATTTAGACAGACAACCACATTGTTATTTAGTATTTTTTGAATTCTCATATGCTCACCTCCTCAAAAAAAGACCTGACCGCAACTGTATAAAACGGTACTTAAATAAACCAAATAAGCCGTTTTACCAATTTGCAATCAGGTCTAGCTTGTTTTTTTAACAATTACTATCCGCATGAAATCAGTTACTATTCTTTTATGTATCAAATACTATCAAACGCTTTCATCCTCGTCAACAGAATTTTCTATGTTTTTATATAGAAATTTTGACTACCACCCTGTCTGAGCTATTCATTTTTTGAATAGCTAAAAAAATCACGAAGGTCTATCCAAAATTGCAATTTTACTTTCTTCTAACCGGCTCCTATAATCTGAACTGTTCAATAACTACTAATCAAACAATTGGAGGAATTATAGATGACTGCAAAAATTTCCGAAAAAATGAAATTTAGTTCGGCGTTTGAATACATTGACAATGGAATCGAACATGGTGTGCTTAGTCCATTTGAAACAAAAGAAATCATGTTGAAAAAAGGAGAGATCATCGCTGAGGGCTTCAAGCCTTTGTCGGGGGATATTCGGATGCTGAAAGATGTCCCGGTGAAATTACGCGATGAGATAACAATCTACACAGATATCTACTTGCCAGTGACAGAAAAGAAAGTCCCGGTATTGATTGCTTGGAGTCCCTATGGAAAAAGTGCTGGGACCGCGCCTCGCTACAAAAATCTTTTTAATATGTTGGGCATGGGAAACCATTGGAATTCCGGTTTAACTAAATTCGAAGCGCCAGATCCTGATTACTGGTGTGCGCATGGCTATGCAGTATGCAATCCTGATATGCGCGGAATTGCTCATAGTGAAGGCAATACAACAATGCTTGGTTCGCAAGAAGCCCAAGATGGCTACGATTTAATCGAATGGTTGGCGGCCCAAAACTGGAGCAATGGAAAAACAGCGTTGACAGGAACCTCCTATTTAGCATTTTCACAATGGTATATTGCAGCAGAACAGCCCCCTCACCTTACTTGTATCAATCCGACTGAAGGGTTAGCAGATGGCTATCGTGATTTAGCTTTTATTGGCGGCATTCCTGATAAGAACTTTATCGAACGTCTACAAGTCAATCATGTTAGTGCTACAGGTGCGTTACGTGAGTATTTAACAAAAGAAATGGATGCTTATCCATTAGCTGATGCTGAAATTTGGCAAGATAAAGTAGCTGACCCAAGTAAAATTACAGTTCCTGCGTTTGTAATTGCTAGTTATTCAAATACTTTGCACACCATGGGAACATTCCGGTCTTGGCGTACTTTAGGTTCGAAGGAGAAATGGCTTAGAATTCACGATCGTCAAGAATGGCCTTATTACTATGACGAAAAAAATATTGAAGAATTGCGTCGATTCTTTGATTATTATTTGCTTGAAAAAGATAATGATTGGCTTGTAACACCGACTGTACGTTATTCTATTCTTGATTTTCAAGGGGGAAATCAAACAGATATTCCTGCAGAAACTTTCCCACCTGCTGCTAGTGTAACGAAACGTTATTACATGAATGGAAAATTCCGCAGCTTACAAGAAAATCCTGAACAAATTGATTTTCCAATAAGCTATTCGGCAGAAACGCTTCCAGGTCGAACATCTTTCCAAATGACCTTTGATGAAGAAACAACTTTTGTCGGTTATCCAAAGGCAAAATTATACATGGAAATTGATGGCCATGACGATATGGATGTCTTTGTTTGGGTTCAAAAACTAGATCAATTTGGCAATGTTTTAAGTGAGTTTGTCGTACCAAATCATGGTGCTGCCTTGCAAGACTTTACACAAGAAGGTGCTTCAGCTTTACGTTATAAAGGTGCTTGGGGAAGACTGCGTGCATCGATGTGTCAGCTTGACAGTCACTTATCAACCGATGAAATTCCTGCTTATCGTTTTGATCGTGTCGAAAAACTTTCTCAAGGAGAAATCGTCGAATTGGATATCGTTTTAAGTCCAATGGGGTTGTCTTACAAAGCTGGCGAAACACTCCGAGTTGTCGTAAGCACTAAGGACGAACTCGGTTCAGTAATGCCAGGGACACCAGGCGCTACACCTGATAACAAAGGAACACATATCCTGCATACAGGTGGCGAATATACTTCTTACCTGCAATTGCCACTATCAACTAAATAATCAATTAAACTTGTGAAATTAGGTCGATACTTCTATACTGATACCGGTACAAATAATCTTTATTTGAATGGAGTCCGTATGAAATTATCGACCTTAAAGTATTTTGTGGAAGTCGCATCAGAAGGCAGTTTTACCAAAACTTCTCAAAAACTATATATATCGCAGCCCACATTAAGTAGGCGGATTCAAGAATTAGAAACAGAATTAGATGTGGAACTGTTCATTCGAAATGGTCATTCATTAAGCTTAACAAGTGCTGGTGAGCAGCTGTTAGACAAAGCAAACGATATCTTAGAACGCGTCGATCAACTATCACACATGTTTAGTCCCCAGATAGAGACTAGAAAAAGCACCCAGCTTTTACGAATAGGTTATCCTCCAAGTTTTAATATGGGGAAAATGTATAAAATGCTTGAACGTTTCAAGAACGACCATTCAAATGTGAAGTTTTTATTGACCCAAGACACACCGATGAATTTATCAGAGGGGCTCTCAGCTGGTCAGTACGATTTGGTTTTTAACCTTGCGACTTATTTTCAACATAGTAACGATATCAAGAAAATACCCTTCATAGAGAATCATTTGCAAATCGCTGTTCCCATTTATCATCCGTTAAGTCGCAAAAAAAAGGTTGATTTCTCCGACTTAAGTCAGGAAATATTTATTTTACTCGAAAGAAAGCAATCGCCGCTCATTGTTGATTATGTCGTTAGTCAGTTTATCAATGATGGCTTTAACGTAAAGGCAAACACCTACGTAAAAAATCTAGATGAAGGTTTATCCAAAGTGTCTATCGGAGATGGATTAGCGTTCCTTTATTCAGGCATGAATGATGGTACATTAGAAGGAAAATATCATATCAAAATAATTGACCTAGATGACAATGGCACCGATCAAAATATTGTAGCTGCTTTTAATAAAGGAAAAAAGAGCAAACTTCTGCAAGAACTAACTCAGTTCTTGCAGATAAGCTCATAATTTGTGCCTATCCGTCTATACTTACTATAGAATTATAAAAAAGGAGAACTGAAACGCTCACTCGCCTCAGCGAGTGTGACGATTATACATCAAAATGCACCTACGATTTTCGTAATCGCAGGTGCATTTTACTAATCATTTAAGTCTATATGTGTTTCAAATGCGCTAGATCCTCTAAAATCTTCTTTAATCTAATCCAGAGAGATCAAACCTTTACAGTATATTTCTTTCCCCTCCCCTAAGTAATCAGGCTAGTATACCCACTTTCTAACCTTTCTCAAAAACCAAATTATTCGGAAATAGAAAAGATTTTGACTTATTTAAGATAATGCATTGACATATGAATAACTATTCATATATACTACTTTTATACAAATGATCACATATTCATATGACAATAAAATCATATAAGGAGGCGTTATAGAGATGGAAAACGTTCACGAACACAATCACGAGCATGATCATGAGGGTCATGGTCACGACCATAGTCATGGAGGAAAATTTACAATTTTCATGTTTTTTGTTGGGGTTGCTGCATTTATTGGAGGATTCTTATTAGAAGGGAATAATGAGTTCTACTCAACTATTGCATTTCTAGTTTCTGTGGCTACAGCTGGGTATCATATTATTCTTGAAGGAATTGGTGACACTGTTAAGAAGTCCATGCGCGCTAATAAATTTTTACCAAATGTTCACTTTCTTATGGCATTGGCAACCGCTGGAGCCATTGCTATCGGAAATTTTGAAGAAGCGGCTATGCTAATCGTAATTTTTGCAGGTGCTCACTTTTTGGAAGAATACGTTGATGGTAAAAGTAAACGAGAAATTACAAACTTATTAAATATGAATCCTACCGAAGCACGTATTCTTTATACTGATGGTTCGACAAAGGTCGTTCCTGTTGATCAAATTAAAGTGGGTGATACCTTACAGGTTTTAAACGGCGATCAAGTCCCAACAGATGGTGTTGTATTGAGTGGCTCTACTGCGATTGATGAATCCTCAATCAATGGAGAAAGTATTCCAAAAGAAAAAAGTATTGGTGATGAAGTTTACGGAAGCACGATTAATGGTGCTGGAACATTTACCATGAAAGTGACGAAGGACAGCTCTGAAACAGTTTTCTCAAAAATTCTGCAGATGGTCAATCAATCGCAAAGGAGTTTGACAAAAACAGCAACATTAATTCAACGATTAGAACCCCGGTATGTGACCATTGTTTTGGCGCTATTTCCTTTAGTTTTATTAGCTGGTCCATATGTTTTTGGCTGGTCTTGGGAGTTGAGCTTATACAGAAGTATGGTTTACTTGATCTCTGTTTCTCCTTGCGCCTTGGCAGCAAGTGCTGTTCCAACAACTTTAGCAACCATTTCAAACCTTTCAAAAAAAGGCGTTCTGGTAAAAGGTGGAGCATTTCTTTCGAAGCTGCAAAGTTTAAAGGCTATTTCTTTTGATAAAACTGGAACATTAACGAACGGAAAACCAGTGGTAACAGATTATTCTTTTGAAAAAGAGTTGAATGCGTCTGAAATGGTTGATCTGATAGTAGCAATGGAGAAACAATCCAATCACCCATTGGCTACTGCGCTTATCACGAAATTTCCTAATCGTAAAACTGTTGCTTTAGACGTGGAAAATGAAGTTGGTCGCGGCTTATCCACGAAATACAAAAATAGTACTTATCGCATAGGTAAACCCTCCTCTTTTGAAAATATCTCGTTTGTTTATAGACAGCAAGAAAAAACGTTGTCTGCTGAAGGTAAAACGGTTGTTTTTGTTGGAAAAAATGAGCATGTTGTTGGATTTATCGCTCTAATGGATGTCCCAAATAAATATGCTAAAAAGGCCATCTCCTACTTTAAAGAAGCCGGTCTACACACTACGATGATAACTGGTGATGCAAAATTGACTGGTGAAGCTGTGGGTAAGCAAATTGGGATCGATGAAGTAGCAGCGAATGTCATGCCTGAAGATAAGGCTAGCGTTGTTCAAAACCTGCAACGTAACTATGGTTCAACCGGTATGCTTGGTGATGGGATTAATGATGCACCAGCGTTAGTTACAGCTGATGTTGGTGTCGCTATGGGAGATGGTACCGACGTTGCAATGGATGTTGCCGACTTGGTACTGATGAAGAATGATCTGTCTAAGCTCGTGTATGCGCATAAGCTGAGTAAAAAAATGGACAAAGTCACTTGGCAAAATATTTGTTTTTCTATGTTTGTCGTTGTTTTTCTTGTTACGTTGAATTTTTTAGGTAAGATGGATATTACTATTGGGGTAATCATGCATGAAGGAAGTACGATTGTTGTGATTTTGAATGCTCTACGTATGTTGATTACACCTAAAAAATGGGTTACTAATGATTAGCTACGGGAGGCTAATAGACTTCAGAGATCTGTTGATCGGAGTGTTCCATTTAACAGGTTTGGAACAAGGCTCCTCTTCCTGTTCCGTATTGTTTTGATACGTTAGAGAAACTGTTTATAGTATCTTGGAGGGTCACATTGATCTACTGCTTCAATCAAGTTTATTCTCACATCACCAAAGTGTTACAGACCTACTGAAATAACCCAGCAGTACCTAATTCAGGTGTACTGCTGGGTTATTTAGACTTTACTGAATAAACCATTTGGAATCATTGCTCTAATTCCTTCTGCCATTTTTTCAGAGTTTCTATATCCACTCCACTAGCCTCTGAAATTTGAGGCAAAGGAAGAGATAATTTTAGCAAGTTTAAAACAAGGGTTCGTTTCTCTTGTTCACGACCTTCTTTTTGCCCCTGCTCTAGACCTTGCTTTTGTCCCTGAAGGATTCCTCTTTCTTCGGCTTCTTCAATCGCCGTAGCAAGCACAGCATCGTGGATCGCTTTTGATTTATCGATTTTCATGAATTATTTTTCCTCTCTGGTTTACAACGATTACTGAATCATTACTCTAACTCTTTCTGCCATTTTTTCAGAGTTTCTATATCCACTCCACTAGCCTCTGAAATTTGAGGCAAAGGAAAAGATAATTTTAACAAGTTTAAAACAAGGGTTCGTTTCTCTTGTTCTCGGGCTTCTTCAATTGCCGTAGCAAACACAGCATCGTGGATCGCTTTTGATTTATCGATTTTCATGATCATCTCTTTTTCCTCGCTTTCCAATGTTAAGAAATCTATTTTTCGCTTCTTTCAAATACTCTGGGCTGTCACTTAAAATTTCTCCCGTTTTTAAAAAGTATTGCCAATGGTACGCAGGGCTTTTCTTAGCGACGTTTTGATTTTTCAAACTTAAGAAACACAGAATCAACAGTTCTTTTCCGTCTCTATTTTGAAAAGGATGATAGGTTTCTTCATTCAATAGACGAAATAACTGTAACGCTTGTTCATTCCGATCAAACAGATGAAAGTCCACGATATTGATGCCATATGCCGGTCTCAGACTGGAAAAATTATTTTTCTGCTCTACTTCACTTGCTTCTAAACTCCCAAAAGGAGAGCGAAAGGCCTCAGCCAAATAGAAAACCGCACGTTCATGGAAATAGGCATGAGACTGAATCTGGCATTCGATCGTCGTATGGCTGCCGTCTTCGGCGGTCGCTAATACATCGACTTCTGTGCGGAAAATCGCGGTTTCTTTATAGGTCTTTTTATAGCTGTCGATATGGTAGGTTTCTTTTGGCTTCAGTGACTGGAACTCTAATCCTAATAGATCCTTGATAAACGCCTTTAGAATGTGAGTTGAGTCTTCGGATGTTAGTAATTTTTTAAACAATAGGTCATTCGTCGGTAAATATTTCTGCATTGTTTTCCGCCTTTCAGATAGGATCATTCTCCAAACTGAAAGGCTTTTCTCGCCTATAGTATAGCATGGAAAAATAGTCGCTATCAAAATTCTTTTACACTAAGATACGTAAAAGGATCAGACAATCCAGTGCATATTTTTCTATTCAAGAAACGCAGGAAGCCTTTGTTCGACACTTCGTTTCGTTAGCCGAAATAGGGATTTTTTTTACATATCATTGCTTTTCTACCTAAACCTAGTACACTTAAGTTGAGCATAAAAACACATGGCGGTTGGTAGTCCGCCGCATGAAAATGTCAGTAACCTGCCCTCCCTGGGTTGTCCCTTGCTTGAAATCCAATTAAGGGAGGTGTCATCATGAAGTTGACGATCTACTTCGATGGCAGTTTTTGGTGCGGCTTGGTGGAAGCTGAAACAGACGGCCATTACCAAGCAATCCGATATGTTTTTGGACCTGAACCAAAGGATGCGGATGTTTTCGAGTTTATTGCGAAACGTTTGCCGCATTTATTGGAGCAGTCCGGTACTGTCTCGGCTAAGCAAAAGTCCGAAAAGAAAATGAGCCCGAAGCGCATGCAGCGGTTGATCAATCGTGAAAAGCAGCAGCCGGTCGTTTCTACTAAGGCGCAGCTTGCGATCAGTGAGTTACGTGATCAAGCAAAAACGGCGAACAAAGTACAAAAGCGGCAAAGAAAAGCCGAATACGCCGAAGCCCGTTTTCAACAAAAGCAAGCCAAGAAACGTGAAAAGCATAAAGGACACTAAAAATGTTTCACGAATTGTTTCCGTTTTTTTGCGGCTGATTCATGAAACCAAGAAAAAAAATACAGCCTCGGCTGTATTTTTTTTATCGATAATCGAACAAATCATGTATGTTTATCAAGCATTTATTTCGTGTGTTACTAAATATTCATGTTCTTCTTTGATAAGTTTCTTAATCTCATCTAAATCCTTGTCAGTAATATCGGGAACTTCAAGTGCATAGGCACCGCAATGTACCGCCGTCTCGCCGTCAGGAAATACGTATGTATAAATGTGTGTGTCCGGCTCACCCGCGCAATAGTCGCAGCTTTGGGTTATACAACCGGGAGCTCTGCTTGGATATTTGGAGATATTATCTTTGACAACATCCGCAAACCTTTGAGAATACTCTGTGTAACCTGAAAACCTTAAAGCGAAAAAAGGCGTCGGCTCTTTCTTGCCTCTGAGCCCTATTTTGACTATCTGTTTATTATGCGAAGCATGCTTAAATGAGATGTAAGATCGTTCTTTTTTCGGATTGTAACCGAGCTCAGATAGATAAACTGCAATCTCACGGTACAACGATTGATTTTCGGTCTCCAGCGTTACTAAAAATGACTCTATCAGCTCTTTTTGCCTCTTTGTTTTCATTGATCGGCCCCCACTGATCGGCCCCCACTGCAATAAGCTTTCCTTTTCATTCGGTAAATTCAGTATATCATGCCCAGCATATCTTTTTTACTGCTCAATAAAATCGTTTGGATAGAAAATGATTGCTGGATACGATTATCCTATGTCCGTTAGATTGACGGAATAACTGATTGTTATTTTATCGCTCACAAAGTAATTATCGATGCCTTGAGGAAGCTTCCAATTCACACTGACACATCCGGGCCTGCGGTAATTTCCATCGCTCTCGTAATTCTCATAAAGAACGAACCACGGAACTAAGGAAGTCCCCTTGCCGTTTTCATCCATATACCGATCCTCAGTATCGAAACGAACAATGTCTCCCGAATCATCAAACGTAAATTGACCCTTAGCACTTACGCCGTTCCACACAATCGACCCTTCAATCGTTCGTTCATCTAGCGTCCGCCAAGTCACATAATCCTGTAAAAACAAGCTTGGCATGAACACCGCATCAGCCAATGACGTGATCAATTGCCCTTGATCCATCTCAGGACCAGTTGAATGAAACAGTTGAAAATGTTTAGCAATTACTCCAATCATCGCTCCGCGACCATCCTGGACACTATCTCTGACATGAACCGGCAATCCAAACATTCTCGCCTTCAAAAACGCATACCGATCCGGTCGGTCGACAAAATTAACTTGGCGAAAATCAATTGAGATCGGCTCCTTATCCGCCGCCATCCGAAATTTAGTATGCTCAAAACGTACGTACATATTGCGCATCAGCGGCTGATCAACATAGCCGTTTTTTCTGAGGTATTTCTTCAAAGGCTGCGGCAGTAGTTTCATCGCTTCTTCAGTGATCTGTTGCGGTTGTGAAGAAGTTTGTTCATGCTGAAACGACTTCTCAACATCTGATAAATACTTTGTCCAAGCAGGGCCACCTGGAAGAAAAAGATACATAATAATTAGAGCTAAAACAATAATAGAACACCATAGCAGCATTTCTCTTCCTCCTCTTCACAAATCTTTTTGTCTTTCATCCTTACTATACTTGAAATCGCAAGGATAACCATCCGCCCAAGGGCTTATTTAACAGTCTGATCGCAAAAAAAGTCAACGTTGTATTTTTTAATACAACGTTGACTTATATAATACTTTGTTGTATTATCTCTTTGGAAACGTTTCAATCTAATAAAGAAAGAGTGACTATTATGAAGAAAAAAACAGTAATTATCAGTACAGACCCGGGGATTGACGATGCCGTCGCCATTGCATTAGCCCTTTTTAGCGAGCAGCTTGATGTTAAATTGATCTGCCCTATCTTTGGCAACGTCAGCTTAGAAAACACAAAAGCAAATACAGAAAAATTGCTTACACTATATAGGAAAACACCACGCGTTGTATTAGGAAGTCATCAACCCTTGTTAAGAAAATCGATCAATGCCAGCAATGTTCATGGAAAAACCGGAATGGACGGATATTCTTTCCCTGAACCTGAGATTTCAGTCGATCAATCGTTAACTGCCGCTGCTGCTATGCACGAAGTTGTTGACCAGTCAGAAAGTAAGACAACGCTGATCGGTATCGGACCATTAACAGACATCGCATTGTATATCCATTTATACCCGCAAGATTTCGAAAAAATTGAACAGATCGTTGTCATGGGTGGAAGTTTAGGGCGAGGAAATTACGGTGTGCTGTCTGAGTTTAACTTCGCTGCTGATCCTGAAGCTGCCAAAATCGTTTTTGATAGCGGTATCTCCATTCAAGTAGCCCCGATGGAAGTCGGTCGTCAAGCTAAAGTCATGCCTGAAGTTTCCGAAAAGATCAAGGAACTAGGGACAATCGGCGATATGTTCTATCAGTTATTTTCAAAATATCGTGGAGGCAGTTTTGCGACAGGCTTGAGCATGTACGATGCTTTAGCGATCGGATTAGTTTTAAATCCAGCGATGTTTGACATTGTTTCAACAAGAGTAGAAATAGAAACAACGGGTGCGTTGACCGCGGGTGCATCATTGATCGACCTGAAAGGTTATCTTGATCTTCCTGCAAATGCCGAAGTAGCTGTCAGTGTCGATCCGAAACAATTTGAAGAGTGGTTTATTGACTCTATTGCTAAAACTATATAAAGAAAGAGTGGTTGGATTAGTATGAATGTTTTATTAACTTGTATTGTTGGTATCTTAGCTGTTGGGATTCTCGTTTATATGTTATTGAAGAAAAATGATATTAAAATGACCCTGCTGATTTTAGGTGTCGTTCTTATGTATATTGCACTTTTGATGGGAAGAAAACTTGAGATAAGCGAAACGACCGGTGCACTATTGCTCGATCCGTTCCAAGTCATCGTTGATCAATTTACAAATACGTTGGTTGGCCCTGGTTTTGTTATCTTGATTCTGGGTGGTTACAGCGCTTATATGAATCACATTGGCGCAAATAAAGTAACGGTACAAGCTCTGACAAAGCAGATCGCAAAAATAAAATCAATCTATATTTTGATTCCGATCGTTTTCTTAATTGGGAATTTATTATCTTTAGTTATTCCAAGTGCTTCTAATTTGGCCATTATTTTATTAGCCACACTCTACCCTGTTTTGCGTACTGCGGGCATGTCTCGTCTTAGTGCCGCGGCGATTATCGGAACTTCTGCTACGATCGTCCCTACACCTTTAGGATCGGACAATGTGGCGATCGCTTCATTATTAAATGTAAACGTTACAGATTATGTATTTAAAAGTCATGCGATCGTTTCGATCCCTACCTTGTTAGCAATCGCTCTCGTTCATTATTTTTGGCAGAAGCATGAAGATGTGAAACAAAAGGAAACGTTGAGTTATGAAGAAGAAGTCGCAGGAAGTGAAGGAAACGAAGCGAAGGCGGATACCGAGACTGCTTACTCTGGACTACAAGCATTTATTTACGGTACACTGCCTCTTTTACCGATTATATTATTACTGATCGTTTTTGTTTTGAATATCGTTCTTGGGACTACCTTAAATATCAGTGTTCAAGTCGTCAGCTTGATCAGCTTCATCATTGCCGTTTTAGTTGAATTTTCGACGCATCGCTCGGTTAATTCCGTTTTGAAAGAAACAAGTTACTTTTTTGATGGTATGGGCAGTGTCATGAGTATTGTTGCTCTATTAGTTTCTGCTCAAGTATTTGTTCAAGGACTTACTTCGATCGGAATCATCGAATTGGTTCAGAAAACGATGGAAAATATCAACGGTGCCGGAATTCTTCTGCCAGTTATCATGGTTGCCTTTACAGCAGTGATCGTTCTGCTGAGCGGAAGCGGAACAGCGTTACTTTTTGCTATGATTCCTTTAATGATCCCGCTTTCTAAAGCCGCAGGGATCGATCCGATTGCTTTATCGATCCCTATGCAGCTTTCTGGAAATCTATTAAGAGCTGTTTCTCCAGTTGCGGCTGTTATCCTGATCGTTGCTGGAACAACGAAACTTTCTCCTATGCAAATCGTTCGCAGAACGTCAGTCCCAATGATTTTCGGGGTTGTTCTCTCATTAGTCTTATCACTGATTCTATTTCAGTAGAAAAAAATGAGTTATCGCAAACGAACGGCAGACCTTAGTGATTATTCGAATATTCTAGCATTAATCAATGATGGAAAAGAACAAATGAAATACGCTGGGATTACTCAGTGGGATGATTCTTATCCGAGCAAAGAAGTCATTCGGAAAGACATCGAAAAGAAGCATTTATGGCTCTACGGAGATCATTACGAAGCTAGCGTGACCGTTTCAAAACATGGCCGCACAGCATTTATCCATCGTTTAGTTGTCAGCTCGAAATATCAACGAAGTGGTATCGCGCGATTTATTTTGTCAGATATCATTCAACAGGAGAAAATAATTCACGACGTGACACAACTAAAAATAAGCACGAATCATTCGAATATCCCGATTCAACATTTATTAGCTAGTCTCAATTTTGTTCCTTGCAGAATATATACCATGCCTGGTCGTGAACAATTCGGTGACTTTACCGAATTTATCTATCCGATAAGAATATGTAAATAGGGATTGTGATACAATGCAATTATAGTTATTTTACAAGGAATGGTGATGAAGATGCATCGTACGCCAAAATATGTTCAAGTGTACAATCAAATTTTATTGATGATCAACCAGTCTCAATTTGCGCCTGGTTCAAAATTACCTTCAGAAGAACAACTAACGAATGATTTTAACGTCAGTCGTGTGACTTTGCGGACCGCCTTGTCGCTGTTAAAAGAAGATGGGGTCATCAGCAGTATTCATGGTCAGGGACACTTTGTTAATCTTTCAGAAACACAAAAAAATGACCAAGGAATTCGCGCATTGGGATGTCCGATTTTAGATAGCTTGACGATACCAATCGAACAAATCACTCATAAAGACGCGTATTACTTTAAAAATCCCAGCAGTGTTTTTACGGACAAACTATTTGAAGTCAAGGATATCTCCTATTTCACCTTGAATGTTTGGTATAAAATCAATGCGTTGAATGTCGCAAATATTTTCTCGATCTTATTACCTGAAACGATTGAAAAGTTCAATTTAGATTTAGAAAACAGCGATCAGATCATTCAGTTTTTAGAAAATGATATTTATGACGCAGCGGCTAATTCAAAGCTGACGATCAGCATCTCTTCAAGAAAGCCGGATAGTTTTAGACGGGACTTCGCTGAGGATGAAAAACTAGTCTTGATGACTGAAAACCTCTATTCTACGAATGGAAAAGTCTTAGCGCAAAACAAGTATTACATTGCGGAAAGCTTCTTTAGAACTTCTTTGGTTCGTTACCAATCGAATCATTGATTCCTCTAAACGGAACAAAAAAAAGTGCCACTTCACTTTCAGTTTTGAAGGTGAGTGGCACTTTTCATTTATAGATTTAAAAACTTTTAGAAAACTACAGGCCCTTTTTCCCAACAAACGGTACGAACTTCGGTGTATTGCTCGCATACACGCGATAGCCGGTTTTTTCCCTATTCTTTTTCTCCAGTAAGGGCACACCTGAAACGAACAGCAGCAAGAGCGTGATCGTAATCGGACCAAGGATTCCCCAAAAATTTCGCAGCTCATTCAGACTGACTAAGAAAATTCCCCACCAGCCTAGCGCTTCACCAAAATAGTTGGGATGCCTGGTCAATGACCACAGACCAGTCGTCAATAGTTCGCCCTGTTTGGCATGACGCTTAAATATCGTCAACTGAAAATCGCCGATAGTTTCAAAGACAAAGCCGATTAGCCACACGATGACACCTAGCCAATTCCACCAGTGGAAAGCTTCTTCCGAACCAGTAGTCACAAAGAAAATCGGCAACGCAACGATACACAGCAGAACTCCCTGCAAAACAAAAACATTCAAATAGGCTTTCAATTTGGCAAAATGTTTGCCCCAGCGTTTTCGCATATTGACATAGCGATAATCCTCCGGTTTGCCGATATTTCGTTTGGCTAAATGGAAGAACAATCTCAGGCATCAATAGATAGCCGGTCACCGCAACAATCACAAAACCAATCCCCCAGGCTAAATCTACGATTGAATTATTGTGCAGCCGCTGTGCAAGAAAGAACAACGCGGTAAAATAAATAAATAGGACAGTTATGATTGGCCAACCGATCATCGCACTTCCCCTCCTTCCAACTCATACGCTACAGCTACACTGCCTTCCCCCGCGCTCATGGCAATCACAGTCGAACTATCTGCAATATAGCTAGGCGGAAGAGCAATTTGCTCCCGGAGCTTTCTGCCCCAGAGCTTTGCCTTAGCTTCATTATTAGCATGGATGATCACATAGCGCTTGATTTTATACTCTTCATGAACCCTTCTTATTTCCCGGAAAATCTTCTTTTCATTTCCGGTACGGCTGAAGGCGAAATTACTTAACTTTCCTTCGCCGAAGTCATCCAGACTGATGATTGGTTTCAAATTTACCTGCTTAGCGATTTTACCGACGGCCTGTGGGATTCGTCCCGAATGAATCATCGGGTCCAAATCATCAACACTGACTAAAATTTTTACCTGCTCGCGTTTTTTAGTGACCAGCTTGATGATTTCCTCAAACGACACTCCTGCTTGAATCCATTCATTCGCGTTCATGACAAGCAGTCCCTGTGCTGCGGAATTTTGTCGAGAATCAATCACTTCGATGGGGATCGAACGATTCCGTTTCGCCGCTTCCTTGACTGTATGATACGTTCCGCTCAATTTTCCGGCGACGCTGATCACTAGGATCGCTTCATATCGTATCTCCAGAAAAGAAAACAAGTTTTCAACTGTTTTTAAGGTTGGTTGCGAGCTTGTTGCTCGCCCGTTAGTATGCTTGTCTAAATCAAAAAACTGCTTTGTTTGCAGCGTGATTTTATCAATATAGCTAGTGTCGCCCATTAAAATAGTCATAGGCAAAACATGAATCTGATTGTCCAGCAAATATTCTGCGGGAATATCCGCGATCGAATCGGTCACCAAAGCAATCGGTGCTTTACGATGCTTGTTGACTTGGTATTGCAGCAGCATATCGTCAGCTTTTTGCTGGATTGGAGCGCCAACACTGCTTAAGTAGCTCAAGACCTCCGCCGGCTGATTGGAATGGATATGAATACGCGCCTTGCCGCGATTTATCGCGACGATCAATGAATCGCCAAAGGGTTTCAGCTTTTGCTGCAATTCTTCCTTCGTCAATGACACCTGATCCAGCAAAATTTCCGTGCAATAACGATAGGCAGGCTCTGTCGTTTGGCTATGTTCTTGGCCCGATCGTTCGATCATCAGCGTATTCGTAGGCTCTTTCATTAAGTGAATCGACGGTTTCTTGGTTACAAACGCCTCAGTAAAGCCTTCTATAAATAAATAGAAGCCCTTAGCCCCAGCATCAACAACTCGATTTTTTTTCAAGACTTTTAATTGATTCGTCGTATTTTCTAGAGCCTGTCTCGCTTTAATCAACGCATTCGGCAATCGTAGCTCCAGAGTTAATAATTGCTCGTTGTCATCTAATGCTTCAGCCCATGAACGGATCACTGTGATGATTGTTCCTTCTACTGGCCGCTCGATTGCGCGATAGGCTTCGCCGATAGCTGAACGCACACTTTTCACAAAGCTTTGGACCGAATTTTTCTCCTCCAGCTGCAGCATATGGTTGTAAATACCGTTAAAATACTGGGCAAATATAATCCCGGAATTCCCTCGCGCTCCCAACAAAGAAGCATCAGCGACTTTTTCAAAAACCTCTAATACCGAATGACTCTCTTCTGCCGTTTCTTCTAAAATAGTTTGCATCAAGGAGGCTAAATTACTTCCCGTATCTCCATCCGATACGGGGAAAACATTGATTTGGTTCAGTAGCTGCTTTTGATTGATCAACTGGGCTGCGCCTTGTTGAAATGCAAAAAGCAGTTCCTTTGGATCAATCAGTTGATTTTCACGGCTCATCTCCATAGTAAATTACCTCCAGTTAAAGTGTTGTGCGACAAAAAAAGTGATACCGGAAACGGCTGCTGTAACAAAGGTTCCCCAAATCAAATCAGCAATAGTTACCATGGTCGGCCAGTCATTAAGTGTCGCCATATTTGTTAAATCATAGGTTCCGTAACACAATAATCCTAGAAATCCGCCAGCTGCGAGCGCATAAAGTAAATTTCCCTTTTCAAGCGCAGGATTTACAACAAAAAAGAGAACTCCCAACAGGTATAGCACATAAAAAATCACCGCAGGTACGAATTTCGTTTGTCCCATCAAATGTCCTAAATTATCCTGATACATTTTCCGTGCCAAAACTAGCAGCCAGAATAAATCCAAAGCTAAAAAGGAGATTGCTGCCGCTCCAAATATTTTTATCCATGAGATCATGCTCGTTCCTCCAATAGTGATCTAGATAAATGGTACTTATCAGTCGATAAAATCAGCTTAGCATGAACCATAGAAATCGAAAAAAATCGGGATTGCGAGAATCTCTGTCAACATAACTATCGGCTATACAGACCTATGGCGACACCCTCTATCAAAAATGTCCTTTAAAAGAAAAAAATAGACAAGACAAAAACTCCCTCCACCAAGTGAAGAGAGCATACAACAGCTTATTTATTCTTTTGCTTGATCCATTCAGTAGAAAGAGTCATCGCTCCACGAGCCGCATTCGTCTGATCCAATGAATTGACCATCACAAAATCATGGATCATTCCTTGGAAACGAACTTGAGTGACTTCAACTCCAGCATCGCGTAATCTTCGGGCATAGGCTTCCCCTTCGTCCCTCAAAACATCTGCTTCACCATTTAGAATAATTGCTGGCGGGAGTCCATTTAAATCCGCCAACGAAGCGCGTAATGGCGATGCAGTTATTTCTGCGCGTTGATTCTCATCTGTCGTATATTGATCCCAGAACCATTGCATTCCCTCTTTAGTCAAGAAGTAATCTTCCGCAAATTCATTATAGGAATCCGTCTCAAAATTCGCATCGGTTACAGGGTAATATAAGACCTGCTGCTTAATGGGGATACCACCGCGTTGTTTTGTCATGATCGTCATAACGATCGACATGTTTCCGCCGACTGAATCCCCTGCTACAGTTAAGCGTTCGATATCCAGCTTATGTTCTGCCGCTAAGTCCGGCAACTGTTGTAAAATCGCATAATTCTGTTCAATCGCCGTCGGATATTTTGCTTCTGGTGAGCGGCTGTATTCCGAAAAAACGACGACCGAATGGGTTCGAACCGCTAACTCACGAACCAATTTGTCATGTGTTTTCGCACTGCCAAATACCCAGCCTGCTCCGTGGATATAGAAAATGACTGGTAGCTTTTCAGTTGCTCCTTCTGGTCGGATAAAACGAACATTGATATCTCCCCATTGCCCGGTACTCAACGTTTGATCTTCTATTTCAACTGCCAGTTTCTCTACAGGAGATTCTTGCACCTGCTCCAGCAATGCTCGCCCTTCTTCCGATGGTAATTCATATATTCTCGGGTGCGGCGCATTCGCCTCACTAAAATCAATCGCTGCTTGCTCTAAAGAAATTCTTTCTGTCATCATTTTTCCTCCTCATAATCCAATGAATTTTATCGTTAATTCAAAAAAATGTTTCTGAGAACGCTCAACGGAAAACGTTTGCGGCGTTTAACGTTGGTCACATTGTATGAAGAGAAGGAGTCATCTGTCAAAAATTTGGCTTTCATTTTTCTCTGTCCTCATCGCCTCCGAGAATCAGCTAACTTACTTGAGATGGACTGCCGATGGAATGTCCGACATTCCAATAAACTAGATGTAACCTTTTTATTATCGTTTGCCAAAGACGACTGAATCTACAGGTAATTCTTTAACTTATTTCGGTAACCTGATAAAATGATGAATGAAGTGATAAATGACTTTTCGATTTACATGAATAGGAGTTTTTAAGGAATGGATGAAAAAGAACTAAACTTGAATGTGACTCAAAAATACTTTGAATTAAGCAGTTTATTCATGCAATTTTTCCGGGAAAATTCTCGCGGTCCCTTCAAATTTGAAAACCGCAATCGCGGTCAAGGACAAATCTTAAATATTATTCGCGAACACGGAACCATCACGCAAAAGGAGCTAGTCAGCCGCTTGGATATGCGTCCGCAATCAGCCTCTGAGATGATTCGTAAATTGGAAAAAAAAGAATATATCACCCGGGAGAAATCACAGGAAGACAAACGAGTGATGAACATTCATCTAACCGCACGAGGAAAATTCGCTGCTCAACAGAGCGATGATTTCCAGCCCGTTGTATTGGAAGTTTTGACTCACGAAGAAAAAGAGCAATTCGACCATATTTTGACAAAATTAATCAACGAACTTGAACCACAAGTCAAACACCGTCCTAGAGATCGTTGGGGGCGTCCATAACCCAGCTGCAAAAAAAGCCTTAGGAGAATTAATTATCCTCCTAAGGCTTTTAACATTCCGTAATGAATCTATTCTTGATGGCCAAGGACTTTTCGGTCATTTATTAACTGGCATTTACGGCTATTTCGTCCGTGAATAGCAATGAACCGTTGGACCTGCTCTGCGGAAACATCCATCACGTTTTTCATCACATACCATTCGACCCCTTCGGTCAATGGCGGCGTCGTCAAAGAACCCACATAATGGTAGTAACTTTTATCCTCAGGAATTAACCCTTCAACCGAAAAGACCCCATCGCCTTCTTGCTGCTCATACTGATTCAGTACGTGTTCAAAATCTGGATTAAATGCCCCAATTTGGTAGAACACGCCCATCACCGCAATATAACCGTTAGGCGATTGGAACAGGAAATGTCCTTCTAATGGAAAAATCTTCCCATCTAAATGGTGTTCTGAATCCGCGTGAAAATGTACTTGGACAAAATTGAACAAGCGGTTTTTAAAGCTTGCCTGCCCCGTTCCCAATAGCTGCAGGTTCTGGCCGTTATTAAGAAAAGACGCAGTTGTTTCAGAGAAATTCACTTCTATATTCGTAAGAGTATCATTGTTTTCAATTTGAGATGTTTGGATATCAATGGGTGATTGACGTTTCCCGTCTCCGCCATGAAGCTCCCAATCCCCTTGGCGGCAATAATCAATCAAAAATTCTGCTTTCATATGATCCCTCAATTACCTAAAATTTTTACAATGATATCATTTTTCAGAATAATTTTCCATCCATTTGCAAATATCATGAAAAACTGTAAGTTTTTGGGTTTCATTTAATAATTCGTGACGGGCATTTTCATATAACTGAACCGTCACATGTTTTACGCCGGCAGCTTGATAGGTCTTCGCCGCCTTCATCACACCTTTGCCGAATTCTCCGACTGGATCTTCTTTCCCAGATAAAAACAGCAGCGGAAGTTCTTTTGGCACCTTTTGGATTAATTCTGGCTCCTGCGAGCGAATGATCAATGAAAAGAGCTCGTGATAGCCACTCAAAGTAAAGAGAAATCCGCATCTCGGATCAGCCAAATACGCGTCTACTTCCTCCGAAAGGCTGACCAACCAGTCCTTATCTGTTCGTTTATTTGGTATCTTACGATTCATATTGCCGAAAGCCAGTTGATCGATCAATTTGCTGGGGTGTTTCTCCCCTTGAATCTTGCTCAACAGCTTAGCAGAACCTTGCCCAAATCGTGCTAACCAGGCGGGCTGCTGCCCCGTTCCAACCACTATTGCGCCATTGATCGCTTCGCCGTGCTCGTATAGATAGTTCCGCAGTACAAACGACCCCATGCTATGTCCCAGTACAAAAAATGGCAGATTTGGATACGTTTCTTTGCCCCATTGCGTCACTTGATACAAGTCTTGGACCAACCCATGCTTGATCTTCTCATCATGAAAGTAGCCGTGAGGCTCTTCGTGAACAGACCCGCCATGACCCAAATGATCATGGCCGATCACCACGATATTTCGTTCATTCAAATAAGTTGCCAACGGTTCATAACGCAATAGGTGTTCGGCCATCCCGTGAGTTACCTGGAGTACCGCCCATGGATTTTCACACATCCAATGGTAGCCGTGCAGCGGTGTTTTCTGATCAACAGAAAGTATTTCGAATGTTTCGACCATAATAGTCTCCTTTCCAAATTTCCCCGCATATCTCCATCTTAAGTTGGAGGTGTCTTTACCAAAAAATGGTACACTATTGGTAAATGGAGGGATGAAATATGTCTTGTTTAGGTAATATCATCTGGTTTATCTTCGGCGGCCTAATTGGGGGAGTGACTTGGTGTCTTGCCGGCATTTTATGGTGCATCACCATTATCGGCATCCCGATTGGTTTGCAATGTTTCAAATTCGCCAGTCTGAGCTTTGCCCCGTTCGGCAAAGACATCGTATATCATACGACTGGTGTCAATTTGATTGTCAATATTATCTGGTTGATTGTTTCTGGTGTTCCTCTGGCTATTGGACACTTAGCCAGCGCTGCTTTGCTATGTATTACAATCGTCGGAATCCCATTTGCCGTGCAATCGTTGAAACTTGCCCGTCTAGCTCTGATGCCTTTTGGTGCCCAGATTGTTTCAATTCGATAAAAAAGAGGAATGACAGCTGTCTTCCTCCTTTTTTTATCCAAAAATCAAGTAAATCAAACCTGCGACGATCAGGATCAAATTCAAGGTTACCTGAATATTCACCATCAACGCCGTCACATTCTTTTTCTTGCGGCGTGCAAGATTGATAAAAATATTATAAGCGCCCGCGATAATAATAAAAATCACTAATGCGATCAGATACAAAAAGCCACTTCCTTTTTTGTATGTAGTGTATCGTGAATGATCTCTCTCAGCAAGTAAAGTCAACGAACTCTAATTTAATTGTTTGAAAAAATCACGTAATTCCGATTTTCGGCGTTCGCTTAACTCACGTTTAGGAATATCTTGGATCGCGCCTTCCAATCCATACAACAAATGCAAGCAAGCGCCATCATCTACTAAATGACGGATTTTTAAAAAGGCCGCTTCCGTTCCAAGCTCCCGTAACTGATCCGGCGTAACGATCCCTACCTGCTCCAACTTTTCTTCATTTACTACACCAATATTTTTCATCTCCGAAATTTTCATTGCCGACTCCTTTTAGATACATTATACCTTAGAAAGAAAGCGGAAACGACCGCTTTCATAAAAAGTTTGCAGAATCATTCTTTTTTCGAATTTTTTCTCAAGATAGTGAACACTTAAAATATAACCTAAGTTATTTTAATAAATTCGAATTTTTTAGTGTTTTTTTAGGATACCACTTTATTTTTTACCATTTATTAGGTTATTATTGGTGTTAAATGATATTTTAATTTATGATATAAATTGATGCGATTAATTTTTATAAAAAAGAATGGGGGGATTTTTCATGCTTGGGATGGATAGAAATACACTGTTAAAGATTGAGATCATAGAGATTTTGGATAGCCAGCAATTGCCGATTTCACTAAAGGAATTGCAAGAAATGATTGGTTACGCAAGTCTAGGGACAATTCGTGTGAATTGTAAAGAACTGCAGGCGATCATCGAAGAAATTTATACAGAAGAAGACTATTCATTGAAACTTCGTATAGATAACGGCCGCGGTATCCAATTAGACCGCTTCTCGACGAACCTTCAATCTTTAACAAGTTATTTATTCAAGCATGACCTTGCCTGTGAAATTATTCGCACGATATTAACCAAGCGAAAAATTTCGGCGATCCAGTTCTGCATGAATAAAAATATTAGTGAATCTAAGCTGCGACGCAAGATTAAAGAAATCAATCGAGAACTTGCCGACTATGATCTTTATATCTCCTGCTCTGCAAAGATCAGCTTAAAAGGTCGCGAAGTTGATATTCGCCGCTTCTATTATATTTTTGTCAGAGGATTGTATCATCAATTCAGCCAAGTTGAATGGGTCAGCAACATAGATAGCTATTATCAACTTGCCCAGCAAATAGAGAGTTACTTAAAACTAGCGAATAGCCCTACTAACCTGGAAATGATCAGTTTTTGGTTATTGATTACCAACCTGTCATTGAGTAAAAAAGGAATCCTCTCCTTTAATAATGCTGAATCAGAATGGGTTAATCGCTTTAAATATCCGAAGAAACCAGCATTTTTAAAGACTTGGGATACCAATGAATGGCGGTTCTTCCTTTATGCTATTTACAGTTCGCTTTTGTGCGACTTCGAACTACAATCAAAAAATCCCTCTAGAGAGCTCTTTTTTGATCAAGCTGTTTCTCAATGGATCGCATCTTTTTCGACTCACTTCCGTCCTTTGGATTCTCGCGAACAAAAATTTGTTGCTCAAAAGCTTAAACAGCACTATGCGGCGCTGACTTTCTTCCGACTGAACGAACCGATGATCGATCACTTGAGTAATAGCGTATCATTAGATACTGTTGAAACAGAATTTCCTTATTACTATCGGCGTTTTGATGCTTTCTGGCAAGAGTTCACACAAGCCATTCCCGGATATAATCGGCGGCAATTGCGAATCTATTCATTCTTGACCTGTGTGACCCTTTTCTCTATAGAAAACTGCCTACCTGCTATCTCAGTGTATGCATTTTCTGAGCATAGTGACCTTTTCAGTGTTTTCATTAAAGAGAGAATCAATTTGTATTTCAAAAATCGTTACCATTTGACTTTTGTAGAAAATCCTCGCGAAGCTCAAGTGATTATTGGAACAACACCTACTTGTAAAAAATTTCTGTCAGAAGGGCAAAAATCCGTCATTATCCGATCAAATATGTGCTCTTCTGATTACAGAGATATTGAACTGACTTTAGACGCAATCGTGGAGAAGGATCTGGCCAAATCGGAAAATAAATGAAAATAGGTTGAGAATTTGATTAAAAAAAGGTATCTTAGTAGGTATTACATACAATGAGGAGGCCAATATGGTTTACGTTAGTGAAATGTCTACTACCCCGCCGACTGACTTTGGTTCTGAATTAGAGGGAAAAACCTATGAAACGCTAGCAAAATTAGAGATTCCTTTTTATCAAGTTGCTACTGGCGAAGCGTTGACAATGGAGGATTGCATCGACATTGATAACCGCCTAGGCATCGAAGTCGTCAAAACAATTTTTTTATGCAATCAAAAGAAAACCAAGTTCTATTTGTATATTACACCGGCAGACTTCAAGTTTGTTACCAAAGAGTTTGGCAAAAAGTTGGAAATCCCACGGGTATCATTTGCTTCAGCTGATTTGCTGAAGGAACGCTTAGGAGTGATTCCTGGCGCGGCGACGATCTTCGGTCTGTTGAAAGATCCTGATCATGAGATCCAATTAGTCTTTGATCAATCCGTTTCCGAACGGGAATGGTACGGCTGCAGTTCTGGATCTGTAACCAACTATATGAAAGTAAAAACAGCTGATTTATTTGAGAAGTTCTTGCCATATACCGGCCATGAAGCACTCTTCATTGATTAACAGTAAAAAAGTGTTAGGAGACCCCTCTCCTAACACTTTTTTTGGACGGTTCTATTACGTTGGAAAGCAAATCAAAAACGGGTTTCTTTCCATTTACTAAACACTTTTAACCCCCAACCCTAATTTGATAAGCGTTTCGTCAAATTACCATCTTACTGTAACACAGCCGATTTCTTTCATTGGTCCGGTGATTTCTTTACCAGAATCTGAACCCACAGCTTGAATCGCGAAGTAGTAAGTTCCTTTTGATAGGTAAACTTGACTCAACGAATAATCAAGGTAATTTCCTTTTCCAAAAGCACCATTCATATATTTCGCATAGCGAACATCGATCGTTTTGTAAGCAGAACCATATTGCCCGCTGCTAGTCCGACGATAAACGCGTACTTTCGTATAATCCAATGAATTTGGATTTTGCGTACCTAAGAAAATTTGTGCGCCATAGTAACGGGTCGGGATACAACCGCATTTAAGAACATTCTTGATGCAGCCGTTCAATCCATTACCAATGTCTTTTTTCTTCATAGTTGTTGCACAGCTTGGTCCCCATTGCGGGCTTACCCAGCTGCTCCACTGACCATAGTTTGCTTTCACCCAGTAGTAGTAAGTTGTGCATTGGTTCAATCCATCATCTGAGAAAGACATTTCTGACCCATCTTGCTTGCCGTTCACGTTGATCGCAGTCGCGTTGTTCATGTTGTTAGAAGTACTGCGGTACAATGTGTAGCTTGTTGCGTAACGAGTTGAAGCATAGTCGCTCTTCGTATTTGTCCATGTTACGTTGATTGTTTTATCGGAAACTGCTGCTGCTTTGATGGTTGGATTCAATGTAGTCCCGCAAACAGTGAATTTGCCGATAGTTGAACTGCTGACCGTTTCAATCGTATATGGACAAACTTTTGGACGTTTCACCATTACTTTGTAGCAATAAGTCGTATTATGGTTCAACTTGATATCGTTGTAAGTTGTTTTTCCTGTTACTGTAGCGATTTCTTTAAAATCGCCAGAGTTGTAATCGTTACATTTTTTTGATGCACGGAAGATCTTATATTCTGCATTGCTGCCTTTAGATTCCCAGCTCAGTTTTAACCAGTGATGCTGCGCTTCAGTTACACAGACATTTTTAACTGCATCCCATTTCTCTTTGTAGTTGTTTTGGTTACAATGTTTGCCGCTGTGGTTTTTGTCACAGTCTTCTCCATGCTTCCAATTATGGTTACAGCCGTGGCCGCTATGATTTTCATCACAATCTGAACCATGCTGCCATTTATTTTCATTACAGTTTTTGCCGCTATGGTTTTTATCGCAATACGAACCATGCTGCCATTTGTTTTCGTTACAGTTTTTGCCGCTATGGTTTTTGTCGCAGTGATCGCCGTGTTTCCAATTATTTGAATTACATTTGCGGTATTTACTATGGTTCTTATCGCAATGCTCATCATGCTTCGCTGCATTGTTATTACACGTACGACCGCTATGCTTACCATCGCATCCTGTATTGTGTTTTGAAGACCCGTAAGTTTGTACCGCTGGAGCGTTTGAGGCTTCTTCCGTTTCTTCAGCTTTTTCAGCACTTTCTTCAGTAGTCGCCGCCGATGGTGCCGCTGCGGCTTCATCAATCTTAGCATCACTTGTTTTCGTTGCGACTTCTTGATTGGCTAATGGACCAGCAGCTTTTTGCTCTTTGCCATCGACAACAGCTGAGACTTTATAGTAGTAAAGATAGTCTGCCTTAAGCGTTCCCTTTGTCTTTAATTCCGTATAAGGATCAACTGCATATGTTTTATCACTCTTTAATGTTTGAATACGTTCAAATTCACCATCTTGTTCCTCAGCCCGATAAATGTTGTAGCTTTCAGCATCCTTAACTTTATCAAACTGAATCACTGTCCATTTGTCCGTATCATTATGTTTAACTGTCAGATTTGCAGGAACATTTTCATCATCTGCTGCAAATACCTGTGCCGGTACCCCTAACGACGATACAGTCATGATCAATAGCGTTACCAACGACATGATCCCTTTTAACTTTTTCATTAACCCTTTTCTTTTCATTTCGTTCTCCTTTTCTGCTCTCTACCCAAGTGCAAAAAATGCACAACAAATAAACCCTACCCTAACGATTGCGACTACTACCAACATAGTAAAGATAGTAGTCGTTTAATTTTTCCGGAATTTGTTCTTGGCCAAAAACGAAAAGCAGCTTACCATATACCACCCCCCATCAAATAAACACTAACGAGCGTGTTCGATTACAGGAACGACTCTCTCGGTTTCCCCCGCCTCTAAGAAATGTGATCTTTTGGGTTATTTTCCTGTTGCAATAAATGTAACAATTTTTGTGATATATTTCTATGATCCCTCAAAATTCAAAAATATTCTTTGAATTATGATGAAAAACTTTTGCTATATACCATATATTTTATAATATATTTAATAAATTAATCGGTACCTTTGGCAAACAAAAAAAAAGAAGATGTGACAAAAGTCTTGTCACATCTCCTTTTTCTGAATAAACGGTGCTCCCGAAATAGCTTCTTCTTTGCAAGCTAGGCATACAGTTACTGCTTATTAATAGAAACAATCTTTTGCTGTAAGCGATCATAGACTACGACAAATTCTGAGACTGCCTTTTCGGAGGTCGGTACTCGGAAATAATAATCGGATTGTCCATCCGTCGGTGTGTTCGTATGATAAAACCCAGACAGATAAGCGTGGGTGATATCTCCACGTGTGTCCTTGAACAGGTCAAAGAATCCGCTAGGGTCTGTCACATTGATACTTTTTTCTAACGCTTTAAATTCCGTTTGATTGCTGTCCATTCCAGCTTTCTGCATTTGCCGATAAAGCTGTGTATCCATACCGCGACGAATCAGTTCCGTCCAAGCGGTCTCGAAATCTGCTGATTTATCGAGATACGTATCATCCTTCGTAATGACTGATTTTACATCACTGCCATCTTCGGCCGTCAACTCGTTCAATTCTTTTTGGTTAAAGCGAAGATTAACCGTATAGTCATGACGCGAACCACTCGTATCAGTAAAACTCCAAACTTGCTTTTGAGTCGTCATTGGCTGGTCCTTCACTAAGCGTTGGCCAAAGCCGATCAAATTAACACTAACAAACCCGCTTTCTTCTGAACTCACCATCGGATAAATTTTTCGGTAAAGATTGAAAATATTTTTTCCGTCTTTAGCCGATCCGTAGATTTTTTCGATCGCATTAGCCATCGCTTGAGAACTAGAAAAGCTGTTACTATCTTCAAACGCTTTATTTAAAGCAGCGATTTTTTCAGTTTGTTCTTCTAATAATGTTTGATCATTGACATCCTTCAATGCCAGTACATCCAATTTAGGAAGCTCTTCTTTTTTCTTTTCTTTGTCATCACTGGCAAAAACACTGAATGGAATCGTAAATTGCGGAAAGTTTCCACTTAATACAATACCAAACGCGCCAACAAATAAAGCAGCCAATATTCCCCAAAAGATCAACCATTTTTTTTTCGTCTCCATAGTTCACCTCGTCTCCTTTACATTGTGGCGACAAATTAATGAAGCGTCAAGTATTTCTAGTGAAAATCCGACTATTTTTATGAAATAATCTAAATTTTTTCTTGGAAAAATATGAATATGATAGTTATTCTCGCCATTTTCTATTACACTAGAGGAAATGATTTTTTTAAGGATAGGCGGATATGGCAAATAGACAAGAACGACATCAACAAAAAAAAGAAAAGAAAGTAAAAACTTCGCGAAACGCATCTTCTCGGGGAAAATTATCGAGATCAACCAAGATTTCTTTAAGTATTCTTGCAGCGATGCTCTTGATTTTGATTGCGGGGACGATTTTCTTCTTCCAAAAATATGGAAAAGAAGTTACCGCAGCAATCGATGCTGGTGAAGAGCATGCGGCGAAAATTCAGGAAAGTGACTTCAAACAATACCATCCAACGACAATCTTGGATAAAAACGGACAGGTCCTCAAGGAATTGAAAACCCAAGAACGGGATTATCTAACGTATGACAAGATGGATCCGTTGGTTTCACAAGCCTTGATTTCCATCGAGGATAAACGTTTTTATGATCATCATGGGGTAGATACGCAGGGGCTGTTAACAGTGGCATTGAATGCTGCGACTGGGCGCGGCGTTCGGGGAGCCTCCACGATCACCCAACAGCTGGTAAAAAATATTTACCTGACACCCGAAGTTTCGATTTCACGTAAGATCGAAGAAATGGTCATGGCGCAGTCACTGGAAAAGAAATTCACCAAGCATCAAATTTTGGAATATTACTTGAACAACGTTTACTTTGGTCATGGTGCATACGGGATCAATGCTGCGGCAAAAGTTTATTTTGGGAAGTCAATCAATGATACGAGTCTTTTAGAAAAGGCGACACTGGTAGGGATCACTAATAACCCAGGGATTTTTGACCCGACGACCAATAAGAAAAATGCCTTAAAACGGGCCAAAGTGATTTTAAAAGAGATGAACCAGCAAGGCTATATCACAAAAGATCAATACGATAAGGCCGTGGCGGACGATATCTCTGCGGAGATCCACAGCAATGCCCTAAATAATCAGTTAGACAACAATGAAGTTGCGTTAGCTGTCGATTCAGCAACCAAGATTCTGATGAACCAACAGGACTTCCGCTTCCAGTACCAATTTGATTCAAAAGAAGAAGAAGACCGTTACAACGAAGAATATAAAAGCGCCTATAACAAGGTGTACCAACGAATCCTTTCCGGTGGTTATCAAATCAGTACGAATATCGATCCCGCACTACACGATCAATTACAGGGAATCGTTAGCAACGTAATGAATACTTGGCAAGACCGTGGCGGTGAAAATAATTTTTACACCAAACAAGCCGCAATGACAGTCATCGATAATCAGACCGGTAATGTCGTCGCAAGTATCGGCGGACGCGGTGAAGAGGGAAATCAATATAATCGTGCCTTTCTCTCCTACCGTCAACCTGGATCATCAATCAAGCCATTGGTCTCCTATGCACCTGCCTATGAGCGCGGCTTGTTAGAAAACAGCGTTGTTTCGGATGATCGACCAAATAATACGTATCCAAATAATGTCTACAATAGCTCAAAGGGAAATCTAACCTTGCGCAATGCCTTGGCGATTTCTTCCAACGTTGTCGCTTATAAATTGGCCGATGAAAACCGCAACGAGTTGAAGGAACCTGTGTATCAGCCATTGGCTCAAATGCAGTTCACTGGCCTTGATGTGGAAGATGACAACCCGATCATTGCAGTCGGCGGGATGACCTATGGGGCTACTACTCAAGAAATGGCCAGCGGTATCGCAACTCTGGTCAATCAAGGAAACTATCGTTCACCGTTAAATATCCAGACCATCAAGCGCAAAGATAATGGGCAAGAAATCTTTTCGCAAAATGATGTCGCACAGCAAAAAATTTACAGTGACGATGCGGCTTATCTAACAATTGATACAATGAAAGCTGTCCATCAGAATACTGACGGAACAGCAGCGGGTCTCACGCTGGCGCACAATCAATATTGGGCGGTAAAAACCGGAACGACCGATGAGGCAAAAGATTTATGGACAGTTGGCGCTACGCCGCATTATACCGTTGCTGTCTGGGCTGGTGATGATACACCGCAACCGCAAGACAATACCAGCGTCGGCCAAGCGACCAAAGAAATCTTCAAACAAACCATGGATCTCTTGAATAACGGCAAAGAAGATGTTGACTTCCAGATGCCTTCTTCTGTGCAAAAATCCGGTGATCAATTGGTTACTCGCTCCAGCCAAACGAAACAAGTATTAGCGACGCGGAAGAATTCGCTGCAAGCGGCCACAACGAATATTGATACATTGGCTAAACAAAGAGCCAACGAACTAACCGCAGCGAAGCTTAGCACACCAATGGTCGAAGAAGCTTCTACCTTCAGTAATCAATTGATCTCTGAACGAATCGATACCTTGAGTCAATTTGAGATCATCGTGACAGATACTCAGGACAATTGGCAAACCTTTGATCAGTTCGCACAGGATGTCTTCGCTTTGGTTCAACAAGTCGAGCCATCAGGCGGAACGCTTTCCGATCAATATACTAGTGTTTATCGCAACAAAGAAGCCGAGTATGCTCACGAAAAAGCAGCCCGCGATTCCGCAATAAACACGGTCAAAGACCAAATCACTGACACGAAAAATCAAAGTAAAGATTTGGATAAACAGATCAATGAATTGAAGAAACAACTAGAAGAGGAAGAAGATTAAAAAAAACAGTCGCCAAGTTGGCGGCTGTTTTACTATAATAAATACATTCATCGGAAACCACAAAGGAGAACATATGAACGATACATTCGAACTTCTAACTGCAAAGGATACTAAAGAAGCTTTGGCCGCTTTCAAAAAATTGGAAGTCGAATGCTTGGCCAAACCAGTATATGCGGATAAACTTCAAGATTTTTTGCCTGCCCTTACTGCTGAAAACGCCTGCGGACGAGGACGCGTCTTCAAATTTTTTATGATCAATGCACGCTGGGATTCGCAAAATATTCTCGAAAACCATCTGGATGATATTTTAGCGATTTTAGATGACTCTAAAGCTCCCGTAGTTCGCCAATGTATTCCTTATTTGATTTATTTAGCTGATGCCAAGCCCGAATTGATCCTAAACATTCGTGAAAAACTGGAAAATTTGGAGCTAAGTCAGTATAAGGAAAGCATGCAGAGCTTAATCACGAGAGATATTGCAAAGGTTTTGCTTAAAATTAGTTAACTCACTTCTTCTACTTTAAAAAATTAAGTGTAATGGCTAAAATTCTTTATAAATGGAAAGCCTATCACGTTTTTACTTTCTATTCATAAAGTGTGAACGCGTGAACGCGACATCTACTTTAAAACGTTATTCCTTTCTCAGGTTAAATTACCAGACTAAATGAACCGCCTTCAAAAAAATTAGATTTTTTCGAAGGCGGTTCATTTTTCCCAAGTAATAGGGATTTTATTTTACATCTCTACCGTCGTTCCACTATTGCCTTTCACTGCTTCTGAGGCTTGCTCAAGAGAAGCGATGATGGCTTGACGTCCGGCCTTTGATTCTGCGAAGCTGATTGCTACTTCGACTTTCGGCAACATACTACCCGGCGCAAATTGTTTCTCTTCAATATATTTTTGCATATCCGCCACCGTGGTTGTTTCTAAAGCTTTTTGTTCTGGGGTACCGAAGTTGACAAATACATGATCAACCGCCGTTAAGATAATGAAGACATCTGCATCGATCAGTGACGCCATTTTGGCTGCGGCAAAATCTTTATCGATTACCGCATCAACGCCTTTATATTTGGTCCCTTCATAAATAACTGGAATGCCTCCTCCACCACAGGCGATCACGACTTGCCCCGCGTCGACTAAGGTTTGCAGACTAATCTTTTCATAGATATCGACTGGTTTTGGTGATGGCACTACACGACGCCAGCCTCTACCTGCATCTTCGACATAAACATCGTCAGTTTCAGCCATCAATTTCTTTGCTTCGTCTTCACTATAATAACCACCAATGGGTTTCGTTGGATTCGCAAACGCGGGATCTTTCGGATCAACCACGACCTGAGTCAGCATTGAAACCACTGGAATATCTTCCAAACCACGAGAAACCAATTCCTCGTCGATTGCTTGCTGCAAGTGATAGCCGATATAGCCTTGACTCATCGCCGTACATTCTGGAAACGGCATTGTGTCCTCTGGTGTCTTGCTCGTTTCTTCAAAAGCTAAACGAATTTTTCCAACTTGTGGACCGTTCCCGTGAGCGATCACGACATGATGCCCCGCAGTAATTAAATCCGCAATCGATTTAGCAGCAAGCTCTGCTTTAGTTAATTGTTCATTGGCGGAATTGCCTAATGCATTCCCTCCGAGTGCGATAACGATTTTTGACATAAGGTTCTCCCCTATCTTTGTGGTTGTTGTTGAGTGACACAATGAATATTTCCGCCACCGTAAACAATTTCCACTGTATTTACACCTACGATCTCTTTATCCGGGAAGATCATTTCCAATTGTTCAAGCGCTAAAGCATCGTTCTTGTCACCGTATTGCGGTACGATTACTCCGTTGTTCGTAATCAAGAAGTTCATGTAAGAAGCGATACAGATATCGCCATCTTCCCGCGGCATCGTTCCTTCAACGTAGTCGATCTTGAAGTTTCCGTCGATCGTTACATTTTCGATCGGGCAGCAGATTTTATGAACTTTTAATTTACGGCCTTTTGCATCTGTCATTTCACTCAAACGTTTGTAAGCATCTTGCGCCGCATCGTAAAATGGACTGTTTTCATCTTCCGTATAGATACAAGCGACTTCACCAGGACGAACAAAGCAAGCAACATCATCCACGTGACCATTTGTTTCTTCTGGATCGATTCCATCGCCTAACCAAAGAACTTTTTCACAGTTCAAATAGTCGCATAATTTTTGCTCGATCTCTTCTTTTGTCATGTGAGGGTTGCGCCCTTCACTTAATAAACACATTTCAGTTACTAAAACTGTTCCTTCACCATCCACATGGAAAGAACCGCCTTCTAAGATGAAATCATCGGTACGATAAGAATCGACATGTTCAATTTCACAAATCTTTTGCGCAACTAAATCATCTTGATCCCATGGGGAATACAATCCGTCAACAAGACCGCCCCAAGCATTGAAGCCCCAGTCATTTCCGCGCAATTCGCCTTTATCATTGATCACAAAGCTTGGTCCGCAATCGCGAATCCATGCATCATCATTCGACATTTCATAAACAGTGATATTTTCTGGTAACTGGCGACGACAGTTTTGGAATTGTTGTTGTGAAACCACCACATTCATTGGTGTGAATTTACTGATTGCTTTCGCTACTTCAGTAAACGCTTCTTGTGCTGGTTTCCCACCATCACGCCAATTATCTGGACGCTCTGGCCAAATCATCCAAACTTTCTCTTGTGGTTCATACTCGCCGGGCATTCTAAACCCGTCTTGTTTCGGTGTTGTCTTTTCGATTCTCTTCGCCATGATAAATTACTCCTTCTTTTTTGATTTTTTTCACCCATATAATTCCTTCACCAAATAAGGTGAAGATGACAGCTCCGATCGTAATCGGTAGTTGTTCACTCAATGTTGCTGGATCAAACTGCAACGGTAATGCCGTAAAGATTAATGAGATGACGATCATGATCATTGGCAGCGCAACCAAAACTTTCAAGAAAGTATCACTGCCGCCAACTTTAAATGGTCGTGGTGTGTCTGGATCGATTTTTCTTAATTTGTAGAAAGCTGGAAATACTGGTACATAAGACATCAAGAACATTACTAAGTTCAATGAGAAGAATGCCCAGAATAAATCTTGATTCGGTAAAATCGGCGCGATCACAACTACGACAGAGGCAACGATACCATTCATGATAGCTGCACCAATTGGCATTTCATCTTTTCCACCGCGTTTCGCGAAAATTTTCGGCATGTCGCCATTTTCAGCGGCATAGCATGCGGTGTTGTTCACCCCAAGCGACCAAGAAATCATATTGCCGAATAGTGTAAGCAAGAACAAGAACGCCATTAAAATAATGAACCAGCCGCCAGTTGAACCAGTCAATAACTTGAAGCTGTCCATCAAGCCGCTTCCAGTACTGATCTGATCTGTTGGAATCGCTACACCGATCCCAAATGCTGAGAAGATGTAGATCGCAGCGATTACGATACCGCCGACAATGATCGATTGCGGAATTTGTTTCTTAGGATTTTCCATGTCATCCGCAAATGTACAAATAACCTCAAAACCTAATAGATTAAAAATGATAACCGAAATAAAGGATAAGCTATTCAAATCCAAGCTTGGCAGCATTGATTTCAGTGTGAACTCATTAGCTACACCTTTTGTAACCGCGGTATAGACGCCTAATCCACCAATCAAAATAGCCAAAATCATTTTGATAACAGCCGCGCCATTCAAGATCCATACGCTGTCGCTGACTGGATAAAAACTGATCCAAACAATCAGCCAAATAAATACTAACTCAATTACAATTGCTGCTATCGTCGGAAACTCAATTCCGGTGATCGTGGTCAATAGTCCTGGACATACCACAGCTAATGAAGCTAACCATAACGGATAATTGATCCAATAATACCAAGAGACCCGTGAACCCCAGCGGTGACCGAATGCTTGAGTCACCCAGTCGTAGATTCCCCCATCTCCAATATAAGTCGTTCCCAATTCTGAAGACATCAAGCCGTAAGGCAAAAGGAACGCGATCAGTAGAAAGACCCACCAAAAAAATTGCGAATTTCCGATCGCCGCGACCGGCGCCGCTGCCTCTGCCACGAACACGACACAGATAACGGATAATATGGCACTCATCAAACTAAACTTTTTCTTCTTTTCTCCCATTGTTTTCTTCCTTTCCGGTACAAGGGAAACAGGGATTGAGGATTTCCTCAATCCCCGAATGGAAATAATCTTGATGAATTTTTACTTAAAGCCGCAGATCATTTCCGTCCTCACCTCTGGGGTCTATAGTGCTTTGCCTAAAAAGACTTCCAAATCTGCTTTTGCTGCTGCTTTTTTCTTTTCATCAATTGGATTCTTGTCCGCGTAATCATGCATCAAATAAACAAGCAAGCCGCGAATTGAAGTTAAACGGTTTTCTGCTTCATCGAAACAGATAGAATTAGGTCCGTCCATTACTTCATCTGTTACTTCCTCACCACGAGTCGCAGGCAGACAGTGCATGAATTTCGCATTCGCTCCAGCACGATTCATCAATTCATCATTTACTTGGTATTTAGGATAGAACGTGCTCATCCGTTCTTCTTCTGATAATTCTGCTTCATACAGACCGTACCAAACATCCGTGTAAACATAATCTGAACCTTCAATTGCTTCGATTTGATCAGAAACAGTGTATGAACCACCAGATTCTTTACAGATCGCATCTAATCTTGCACGATGATCTTCATTTAATTGGAATCCTTTTGGTCCAAATTGAACGAATTCCATCCCCATTTTTGTTGCTACTAATCCTAATGAGAAACATACTTGCGTAGCATCGCCGATAAAGGATACTTTGCAGTCCTCGATTTTCTTGCCTGCTGGTAAGTGTTCGATCATTGTACATAGATCGCCTAATTCTTGTGTTGGGTGGTTGAAGTCTGACATTCCGTTAATTACTGGAATTGTTGCGTTGTTTGCTAGATCGTACACGCTGTGGTGACGTTCCACACGTGCCATCAAGATATCAACTAAACGAGATAATACACGGCTTGTATCTTCAATTGTTTCATGCCCGCCTAATTGGATTTGTCCTGGTGCCAAATATTCTGCGTGTCCGCCTAATTGCGTCATCGCTGTTTCAAATGAAACACGAGTTCTAGTAGAAGATTGTTGGAAGATCATGCCTAACACTTTATCTTTCAATAATGGCGGATAAAAACCGTTCTTAATAGAAGCTTTGATTTTCAACGATAAATCAACGATGTACTGAATTTCCTCCTTCGTGTAATTTTCTGTTGTAATAAAATCTCTTTTTGCCATGTTGACGCCTCCTAAGTAATTTGTTTGCTTTTGCATCTTTACTTTAGGAAAAAAAAGACAAGTTTACGATAAGTCAAAGGATGTAAACGCTAACATTTGTAAAATCCGTCTAGTTTTAGCTGGTTTATTTTTAGATGTAAACCTTTTATTTTTCAAGGGTTTAGAAAAGTTTAGGTAAAAGTTTAGCGTATTTTGACACGATGGAGGAATAAATGATGTTATACTTAGGTTGAGAAATGCGATTTTTAATTCTGAAATGAAAGGGGATTCAATGTGATAGCTATCTTCGTTTATAATATTCTTTTGATCATTCTATATTCGATCACTATGGCTTTTGCAATAAATTCCTATCTAAAAGAAAAAAACAAAGTATTCCTGTTGATCAGTCTCTATCTTGCCTTCTTCATTTTCGATAACATCATTATTTATATGACCGAATTCATCAACTCCTTTGCTCAAAGTTACGACCAAGCATTTATGAGCGCGCCTGCCGTCAAGACCATCATTTTTATGGGAAATGCCTTTTTCTCCATCTCTATCATTGCCGAATTACGTAAAGAAAAACTCAAAACACTGCATTACGGCTTATTAATCGCCTTAGCTGTGTGGATGGTCACCGTCCCATTACTGGCAAACTCAGCATTTAAAGTATGGCTGTACTATTTAGGAAATCAGATCTTCCTCTTTTATTTAGGGTTTTACTGCTGGCGGGGCACAAAAAAAGAGATACCCGATCTTAACAAAGGCTATTTGAAAAAATTAGCGATTGTCAGTTTTCTTTTCAGTATCCTGATCGTGATTGAAGATAGTTTCGTGATCTTCAATGTGGATCAATACAGTTCATTAACAACCAAGATTTATAATCGGAGTATCTCAGAAGATATTTTCTCTATCACCGTCTGCTTGTTGTTGTTCCACTTCTTCTTAAAAGAGCGCCAAGTGACTGAGGATGCGACACCCGAAGAGCAGGAAGCATCGATTTTGATTCAAAAATTTTGTCATGCTCACCAGTTCACACAAAGAGAAATGGAAGTCTTTGAGCTGCTGATGTTCCATCGGACTAACCAGGAAATTGCTGATCAGCTCTTTCTTTCACTAGGAACGGTCAAAACACATGTCCACAATATTTTTATCAAACTGGATATCAAGAAGCGAACTCAGATTTTCCCATTGTTTGAAGAATATCAGGCATCCCCTAATGGAAAGATGATACTAAAAAAGAGCAACGATTTCACTTAGAAAATCGTTGCTCTTTTTTTAATTGTCTTCTGAAGACGAACTTGAGCTAGAGCTTGATGAGCTGGAAGAACTTGAAGAATCGGTTTCACGAGAACGAGACTCTGATTCTGATCTTTTGCGAGAGGAGTCATCGTTTTTACTGTCTTCGATCGAATCCAGGATATCTTTATACGAATCATATGTCTCTTGTTTCTCCGCTAAAGTCTTTTTCAATTCTGTTAGTTCTTTGTTGCGCTCGGCCAATGCTTTGGCTTGCCGTTCTTGATAACTTTTTTCTGCTGCTGCCATAGAGGCATCGCTTTGCTGGATTTGGGTCGCAAAACTACTATTTTCATTCGCCAGCTGATTTTTGACAGAGTCCAATTTATCTAATAGCTGTTGTTTGTATTTACCATCTGGCAAGATCGCCAGTGTTTTTACGCCTGCTAAATAGTCCGATAGACTCAACCCATCCCCTTTATTCAACAAATCCGTCACATCACTCTCCGCATTTGTAAAATCCTTCGACTGTGTTTCGGCAATACGCAGAAGCATACTGATGTCTTGACCCCAATCTTTGTCCTTCGCGGAGCTTTCGCTTAATTCATCCTTCAACGCTTTGATTTTATCTTGCTCTGGGCTCTTTAAAATAGGGTGTGCGGATAAGTCCAATCCGTTTAACACATCACTTTCAAAAAGAGCATTTAAAGCTTCTTGAATTTCAAAATTCTTCTTGGCGTGATCAATATCTTCCAAGGTCTGGCTCTCGCCACGTTGATTTTTCACTTCAGTTGCTAAATCATCAAAGGCGTCTGCTGAAATGTCTGCTTTGAAATAGCCAGACTTCTGATCTTCATATAGATCGGATAAACGTTCATTCAGCACCTTTTTGGTTTCTTTTTCTGATTGGATCATTTTTTCTTGAAAGATGTGATAGCTTGCAAAACTTACGGCGCCAAACACAACCAGTCCTAATACCAACCAACCGATTGTTTTTTTGTTCAAACCGGCTCCCCCTTATTTGTTTTAATGTCATTCATTTTCCAAGAATGGAAAATATAAGTTCATATCCTATCCCTTCAACTAAACCTGCTGGTCCACTCACCTCTAGGAAGTGACTCCCCAGTAGAATTGATCTTTACTTTTGAGGAACGATCCGTTTTTCTAATCTGATGCAATATAAAGTAAAACGAACAAAGCAAGAAGTTATTCAGGTATTTTGTCAACATTATAGCATTTTAATCCTTGCAAAACACAAGTTATAGTGAAATCTTTAGTAAGTCTTTTTATTTTTATGTTATTTTAAAATTATTAGAAAATTCCAGCCATTCTGTTAATTCGAGGAAAATATTTTAACCTTTGATTCGTTTCTGATAAACTTTTTCTAATCTTAAAAAAAGGACTGATTTTATTGGAAACCCATGAAGAATTGGATAGAGGTTTAAAAAATCGGCATGTCCAATTGATTTCAATTGGAGGAGCTATTGGCACGGGGCTGTTTCTAGGTGCCGGAAAAACCATCCAGCTGACTGGTCCCTCGATTCTTCTATCATACACCATCACCGGTTGTGTCATCTTCTTAATCATGCGCGCATTAGGTGAATTAAAGCTCTCAAATCTGAACCACCATTCATTTTTAGAATTTATCGCGGATTATTTAGGGAAAAAGGCGGCCTTTGTAACAGGTTGGACTTACTGGTTCTGCTGGATCGCCATCGCCATGGCTTACTTAACCGCAACTGGCATGTACGTTAACTATTGGTTACCTGACATTCCGCAATGGCTGCCTGAAATTATCGCCCTAGCGCTCTTACTTGGTTTGAATCTTGTCGCGGTCGGCCTTTTCGGCGAATTAGAATTTTGGTTTGCCTTGATCAAAGTTGTAGCTATCATTGCGCTGATTGTCACGGGAGCAATTATGATCTTCACAGGCTTCAAAACGAGTGCAGGCCCAGTTGATATCAGCAACTTATGGCGGCACGGCGGGTTCTTTCCCAAAGGTGCAGGCGGTTTTGTCCTCTCCTTCCAAATGGCAACCTTCGCTTTTTGCGGGGTAGAATTAGTCGGTTTGATTGGCGGGGAAACATCTGATCCTAAAACTGTTCTGCCAAAAGCGATTAATACCATTCCATTACGAATCATTTTATTCTATCTAGGTTCATTATTTATGATCATGTCGATCTATCCTTGGTCAAGCTTGTCGGCGGACCAAAGTCCCTTCGTCCAAGTCTTCTCTGAAATCGGGATTGCTGCAGCAGCTTCCATCGTTAATTTAGTCGTTCTAAGCTCCGCCATGTCTGCCTGCAACAGCGCTATTTATAGCACTAGTCGAATGGTTCGTTCACTGGCGCAAGAAGGCAGCGCACCCAGCCGCTTTACAAAATTGACTCGTAATCGTGTACCAGGAAATGGGCTGGTCTTTTCAACACTCGTCATTTTTTTAGCCGTAATCCTTAACTTTTTCGTCCCAAGTCATATTTTTACTATGATCAGTTCGATCGCGACGATCTGCTTCATTTTTATTTGGGGAAGGATCGTCTTTACACATATGCGATATCGCGAAACGAAACCAGAATTAGCCGCAAAGAATACGTTCAAATTACCGCTGTTTCCATATACAAACTATCTCGTGTTCATTTTCTTAGCATTCGTCTTGTTCGTATTAGCACTAGCTGCTGATACACGGGAGGCCTTGATCTTTTCACCCATTTGGTTTATCGCACTTCTAGGAATCTACCACTTCAAATTCGAACGGGAAAAACCGATATTCAGTAAAATTTTGCGTATTTTTGACATTTGGAATTAAAACCAGTTATTTATTTCATGCACTACTTATGGAAATTTTTCACAAAAAGAACCGTCATCCAAATTGTTGTGGATGACGGTTCTTATTTATTCAAATTTTGCTATCCTTCTCCGCTATCCTTAATGATATGGCTCTCACGACGAAGCTGATAGATTTTATGGATATTAATGATCAGCGTTTTAATGACGGCATAGACCGGAATACAAATCAGCATACCCACGATTCCGGCAACACTGCCTGCACCAATCAATACTAAAATAATCGTTAACGGATGGATATTCAACGACTTACCGAACAGCAGCGGTTTGATTAAATTGCCGTCCAACTGCTGAATGACCAAGACAGAAAGTCCCATGTACAATGCTTGCAGTGGAGAAATAAACAGACCGACAATGATGGCTGGTACGGCTCCGATGAACGGACCCACATATGGAATAATATTGGTAACGCCGCAGAAAAGAGCCAGCAGCAAGCTATATGGCTGCTTAAAGATCGTCATGGCGATAAAGCTTAAAATCCCAATGATAAAGGCATCTAACACCGTACTGCTGATATAAGCAGACAGTGTTTCATTCAATTCTCGAACCGTTTGGCGTAATTCTTTTCGAATCGATAATGGAAAGAATTGAGAAACAGCATCCAAGAATTTATGTCCATCCTTAAACATAAAGATCAAAATGAAAGGTACAGTGAACAATAATACAAAGAATTTCATCGCAAATCCAACAATTCGCGACAAGCTGGATGTCACACTAACGATCCCGACCTTCAGTAAATTATTGATCGTCAAATTCGCCGCGGCAAGCTGTTCTTCAAGATTGAAATTCTTAAACTCCTCGCGACTCGCTAAATCATTTAACCAGCGGCCAGATTCCTCCGCATAAACAGGTAAATTTTGTGTTAGCTGGACTGTCTGTTCGATCATCTTCGGTACGGCATTCATCATGATCAAAACAATAATAAAGGCAATCACGATAAACGACAAAAGAAAACCGATCACCCGCGGTACTCCTCCTCGTTCCTCCAAAAAAACAACGATTGGATCGAACATATAATAGAGAAAACCAGCGATCAATAACGGCATGATGATAGCAGAAAGCATCCCCAGCACTGGTTCAAAAATATTAGGCATTTGCAGCAGAAAATAAATACCTATGATAGTTAAGACAATCTCGGCCGTCCAAAAAAACAGTTTGGATTGTTTGAAACGTGTCAGCATAAACACCTCCTTAAAAAATTCTTATCCCCCAGGATATGGCTTCATCTTATCATTTATAAGATGAAGTAAGAATGCTTTTTATGAAATTAAAGAAGAAGCTTTATATAAACTAAAAATTTATTTAATTAGAAAATCAATTCTTTTCAAATATCCCACTTTGAAAAGTGCTGCTAGCGTTTTTTTCTATACAACAATCATATCTTTGTTGCACCAACAGAAAAAAGGAGCGGATCTCTTCCGCTCCTTGCTGCTATTTTAAGCGTATCACAAAACGTTCCAAACGTTGGATAGCTTCTTTTAATTCATAAATTGAATAGGCATATGAAAGACGTAAGAAACCTTCACCGCTCTTCCCGAAAGCCGAGCCAGGAACTACCGCCAGTTTTTCTTCATCTAACAGACGCAAAGCAAACTCTTCGCTGGTTAAGCCAAATTGACTAATCTGCGGGAAAAGGTAAAATGCCCCCTTTGCCTTATAGCAAGGCAGCCCCATTTTTTCCAACGCATGATGCAGATAATTCCTGCGTTCCTCATATGACAGCCGCATAGGCTCCACCGTTTCCTGCCAATTATTCTTCAAACCCGCCAACGCCGCATACTGGCTCGCTGTTGGAGCCGCCATGATCGTATACTGATGAAGCTTCAACAACTGTTCCATAAATACTTCTGGTCCAGCCATAAACCCTAGACGCCATCCTGTCATCGCGAATCCTTTTGAGAATCCATTGATGACGATCGTTCGTTCACGCATCCCAGGCAATTCTGCGATACTAGTGAACGGTTCATCATAAACGAGTTCCGCATAGATTTCATCAGTAATAACCAATAAATCATGTTTCTTAGCGACATCGGCGATTTTGATCAACGCTTCGCGATCCATCGTTCCGCCAGTCGGATTATTAGGATAAGATAAAATCAGAATTTTGCTTTTTTCAGTCAATACGCCTTCCAGCTCTTCCGGCGTCAACATAAACTGATTTTCTGCTTGCAGATCAATCGTCACCGGTGTACCGCCAACCATTTGAGTGATCGGTTCGTAACACACAAAGCTAGGCTGAGGAATGATCACCTCATCGCCAGGATCTACAAAAGTCCGCAAAGCAATGTCGATCGCCTCGCTGCCGCCGACAGTCACAACAATCTCGGTCTTTGGATCATATTTGACCTTGTTGCGGAAAAGCAGATAGTCGCTGATTTTTTCACGCAGTTCGAGCAAACCCGCATTGGCTGTATAAAAGGTTCGACCTTCTTGGATCGAACGCACCCCTTCTTGCGTCATGTGAGATGGCGTATCAAAATCCGGTTCACCGACACCTAAAGAAATCGCGTCAGGCTGTTCAGAGACAATGTCAAAGAATTTTCGAATGCCCGATGGTTGAATGTCCGTAATTTTTTTCGTTAAAAAGTTTCTCATGGGCTCACCTGAATTCTAGGATCTGAGTCATCTTGATACAGATCGATGCCCCATTCCTTGTATTTGTCGAGCAAGAAATGCGTTTGTGTCCCAGAAACATCCGGGATCGACGCTAAATTAGTAGAGATAAACTTCGAGATTTCTTTGATGTTGCGCCCTTGCAGCAGTAAAACAAAATCAAACCCGCCGCTGACAAAAAAGAACGATTTGACTTCAGGAAATTTCCGTACACGCTCCGCGATCTCACGATAGCCTTCTTCGCCTTTAGGAATCGTTTGTACTTCGACTAAAGCTTCGATCCAATCATCCTCCACTTTATCCCAATCAATCAAGGCCCGATAGCCGCAAATAATTTTTTCTTCTTCCAGTCGTTTGATTTCTGCAGAAACGATCACTTCCTCTTCCCCCAGCATCACCGCGTACTCTTCCACACTTAACCGACAGTCAGATTCAATCAGCTTCAATAATTGCTTGCGTTTACTCTGTTCCATATGAATGGCTCCTTCGATTTAACAATTTGTTAGATAGTTTTAATCTTTTATTTATTATTCCCAAAAAAAGAAAAACTGTCAAATTATTTTGAAAATTCTTAAAATACTAGTGGAATTTTGAACGCCTTTTTTTCTGCTAAAATTTTTCTATTTTTTTATAACACAAACACAGGATTTCATAGTACAATAAACAGGATGAGCGACAAGAAAAATGCGTGAAGTCAGGAGGATTGGGAATGGAACAAGTAGTAGAGATGTTTATTGAAAAACAGAGGCAACGCTTGGCTGATGGCAAGATCCGCCAAGAGGAATATGAGGCTTTTTTAGATGGGATCAATGATGCCCTCTCATTTTTAGGGATGCATTATGTAAACGGTTCTGAAACCGTCGAAAACGATGAGCGTAAACCTGCGACCTTTAACGAGATCGAGGAAAAATATAAAAAGTTTCGCGAAGTGGCGATGTATAAAAACAGCTTCCTACGCGTATCAGATATCATTAAACATTCTGGGCAAATGACAGATGAACTGAAAAAGATCACTAAGACAGTTAAAGAAGAACTTTAAAAGAAGCGAATGATCGCTTCTTTTTTTTGCTCTTCGAATCACTTCTCTTCCTCAGTTACCCCAATCAAATCGTTCTCTCTCTTGGTTACTTCGTATAAATCACTTGCCTCTTTATCAGCTGCTCCTCCTACCTGTACTAGGCACATCACCGTTACTCCCACGAATCCACCAAGTAGAAATAATGCTAAACCAATGAGTATATTCACTTTCTTCCCCACCTTTTACTTAAGCTGCAAATGTTTGGCTTTTTCAAAGCTTTTAACGCTTAGCCGCTAGATTCATTACTTTGATTATACAATCCTTCATTCCGAATTATTTGTGAACTTTGTATAGATTTGTGAACTTATTTGTGCTCTGCCGGTAAAAAAAATTACCTTGAAAAAATATCGATTAATTGGTTGATGACCTGGACAATGTTCTTGCTAGGTTTTCTTGACAAAAAATAGACCTGGCTGCCCAGATCTACCCTTTCATCAATAATTCATTATAAAAAGCTTGTCCGATTTCCTTTAGTTCGCTCTTGTTGAAGGATTTTGCGATCCACGTCGGCATCGCTACTTCCACTGTTCCATAAATTTCGATCATGACTTGAATAAAAGCCTGCGCATTTAACTGGTCGATGGCTTTTCTTAAACGTCTCGCTGGTTCCAGCAGCTGGCTCTCGATTTGTCGTGTCCGATAGGTGCGGTAAATCATCCGACCTTCTTCTGCCGCCAATGAAAACAGCGGCTGTTCTTCTGCGATCGATTGCAGACTTTCCTGTTTATAGCGGTCATAGCGCTGCTGCCATTCTAATAATTCGCCGTAGACGGTTTCGATCTTTTGCTTGCGGACAGTGGCTAACGCACTATAGAAATCAATTGGCAACTTTTCCACTCGCCGGTCACGTTTGATCCAAGTCGCTAAGGTCGACTGAGGAATCCCTGCCAGCTTGCCAAATTGTTCAACTGTGATCCCCAGATCACGACGGATGTACATTTTGATTGGATGCTCGATCAGTGTTACTGCCATTCTTCCCACCTAGCTCTCCTGCGATATTTTTACTTCATTATATAATGAGAAGTCAAAAAATACCAAGACGAAAAGCATTTCTGCTTCACGTCTTGGTCATTAATTTCTATTCCTAGGATGGTTCAAACGGGAGTCATTCGCTTCTTTTTGTTGATTGAAGCGACGTTCGGTCATGGCCTTTTGCATCGCCATTCTTTGTTTTTGCTTTTCTAAACGGGCAATCTCATTTTCTGTGCGGCGTTTATCCTGCTCATCTAATGACGCAAGCCTTTGCTTCCGTTCATTGATCTCATTATTAATATGCCCTTCCCAATCAGCCATAACTTGTTTCCAACGATCTGGATCATGGTCCTCATTGGCTTTCATTGAATCGCGCAATAACGTGGAGTAACGACGCATCGTATTCCCCCAAACTTGATTTCGATCTTGAAAATAATCAGCTTGCTGCTCATCATCCAGTGTCGCGATCAAATTGTCTTCTTCGCGATCAATAATATTTTGCAAGAAAGCCAAGATTGGCAGGATCAAATAGATGACCAAGGCGGGTCTTACATAAAACATACCGAAAATCAAAACGACGATTCGAAAAGCGATGGCCAACAGGTCCTGTTTGTTCAGCTCATTCATCCGCCGTTTTCGCTGCTCTTCATCTTTCAATGATTGCGCGGTTAATGCCACGATTAAACGCCGCATCACGAACGTTACGATCAGCGTCAACACCCCATATATCAACAGTGTCTGTTTTGTCGTGTCTTCGATCAGCAATCGCGTCGCTGAAGGTACCAACGACAAGAAAAACAGCAGCAGCAAGTAAATGACTAGATCTTTATTTTTTACTTGATCAATTTTATTGAAGGTATAACCTGTTTGAAACCACAGATTTGCCACAAAACAAAAACTAATAAAGTAGATTCCCACAGCTCTAAATAGTGAATACATATCGACAGCGCCATTCGCCGCCGTTTGGATCGGTAATTCCAGGACGATGATCGTCAGAATAATCGCAATGATCGCATCGCCAAAAACTACAACGCGCTCCTTCATACCTACAACCCCTTTTCGTTCTACTGACCTATCATATACCAAATCAGTAAAAAAGAATAATAATAAGGGGAGCTTATTAACCTCGCACTTTATTTTATCTGTTGATCTTCAGGCAAGACCTTCTTATCTGAAAAACGAGTTAACAAAATGACTGATCCAATCACTACCACAAAGCCAATCAACTGAATCCCTGCAAAGCGGCTATTAAAGAGAAGAACACTTAAAATCGTCGCTAAAATCGGTTCAACTACTGTCAACACACTTGCCAGCGAAGCCTCAATAAAGCGCAAACTAGAGAGTTGAAACAAAAATGGCAACGCTGTTCCAAAAACAATAATGCTAAGCACTAAGCCAAATGAATAGCCATCCATTTGAAATTCCGGACGCCAAATCGGTCGAATCGGCTGAAAAGCCAAGCCAGCAATCAACATCCCCAATCCTGCGACCCGCATCTCCCCATATTTTACCAACAGCGTTCGCGGCTGTAAGGTATAAAATGCCAAGGTGACCGCTGATGCGATCCCCATCGCAAACCCCATCATTGAGATATTCAATATCTTGATGTTCCCTTCAGCCACGATCAAGAAGACTCCTATAAAGGTCGCCGCCATCAGCAGCACTTCTACAAAATTGATTTTCTTCTCCTTATTCATCACAAGAAAAATGAAAATAAAGATCGGTCCAGTAAACTGCAAAATCGTCGCAATCGCCGCTCCGCTGTATTGAATCGCTTTGAAATACGTATACTGCACACCCAGCATACCGATTAAAGAAAACAAAAGTAAGCTCAAGAAATCTTTCGCCGAAAATTTTCTTCGTGGAACATTCCGTTGTAAAGAATTCAGCCCTGTCAGTAACAGCCCCGCCGTTAAAAGACGGACACTCGCCAACCACTCCGGTGAAACGAAATAGTCCTCAAAAAGAATTTGGCACATGATTCCCGACAGCGCCCATAAAGCTCCTGCCGAACATGCCAACAACACACCCCTAACTTTCATTGCCCGCTCCTTGTCTTTAATATAGTAACAATTATACCCCTCTATTTAATGAAGGAAGAATCCGTTTTACGTTCTCATCATTATAGCATTTGACCGGAAACTCTCTAGTCCTATCAAAAATTTCTATTCATAACAAAAAAACAAGCCCAAAAAATTGGGGCTTGTCATTTGTTCTTTAATTATTCACCAATCGGCAAGATCAGCTGTGATTCTGCTAACTCTAGCGTATAGTCAATGTCTTGATTTCCGCGAACAGTCATACCAAAGTCGGTACCATAAACCGCTAAACCGATTTGTCGACCAGCCGGCAGATGGTACATCGTTGGATGCAAGACAACTTCAATTTCAACAAATTCATTTGCTTTCAGATCATCGTTCTTCCAAGCATTCTCACGATTTTGTAAGTTAATATGACCGCGAGTAATCAGCTTGTACTCATCTTCCGCACCTAATTTGAATTCCACCAGATTGTCTTCACGCCAATTTCTGCCTAACGGTAAACCATGTAGTGCTACCACATCCGGTACAGGCTTCAAGCGTTTTGCCATACCAAAATCAATCAGCTCAAAGCTCAGCATTCCCAAGTCAACGCTTGACGCAACTTTGATTCTGACTTTTGGACGCCCATTTAAGAAAAGCTCTTCACTTAATGCGGCCGTTTTAGCCAAATAGCGGTGACCAGTCATTGGACCATCCTCTTTAAGCTCTTTTTCCCAAAGTTCACTGTTTTTCGTATAGCTTTGGTATTGCTCTTCTGGTAATTGGTCGTTGAAGGTAAACTGGCCTGTTGCAACAGTTTCTGATAGTTCTTTTTCAGCTAAATGATAGACTTTTTCATTAGCTGGTGCCCAGTCCTTCAAGGTTTCCCACGTTTCAACAGCGGTATTTTTTTGATAAACAATATCCGGTAAGATTTCCTTCGCATTATTTTCAACACCGTAAAGCTTATGACTGAGCCATAAATTCATCATGTCTTGGAAGTCCAATGATGGCATATTGTTGATGTAAATGTGCTGTCCTTGGTGCAAGATCAATTTCTTCGCAACCGGCACATCATTCAACGCATCCCAGAGATCAGCGACTTGACGCGGCTTCACATTCCAGTCATTCAAGCCATGAACCATCACCACATCGCATTTGATGTCTTTGATAAACGGCAAATAATTTCGTTCATCCCAGAACGTGTTGTAATTGCCTGTTTTGCGGTCTTGCAGCTCCGCCATTTCCTTTAAGTAATCTAAGAAAAACTTCTTACTGTGAAGATAGTCACCGGCATTACGCATTTTACTGAAGGTCTCGATCGCCAAAACATCCGCGTCTTCTCCCGGGAATCCGCCAGGCGCGATGACTAGCCCATTGTCACGATAATATTGATACCAATCAGAGATCGCCGCCTCTGAAATGATCGTCTCTAACCCTTCTACTTGACGAGTGGCACATGCGGTCGCTAACGTTCCCAGATACGATTTTCCAGTCATCGCAACTTTGCCGTTACTCCACCAAGCTTTGATTCTTATATTATCCGTCCGATTAGTGAAAGCACGGCGGTTACCGGCTAACCATTCAATGTATGAAACCATCGCCGTTGTTTGTTCGACAGAGCCGCAGGTTTGGATACCATCAGAATCCCGCGTACCGATACCTGAACCGTAAACCACAGCAAAGCCGCGAGCTAAGAAGAAATCATTCAAGCTATGATTATTTTCACGGATGAATGTTTCTGTCGCGTGATTCGCTTTTCCTTTGACCTCGCGTTCCGCTGGTAATTCCACAGGTACTGATTTGTATTGAATCTCTGCATAGGTTGTATCCGTCGGTTCCTTGCGTTCCAACGGCACATTTACGTCATAAGTCAGTTCTTCGCCGGCGGGGCCATTGACCCCTTGGCTATAAGGACTCGCAGTAAATAGCGTCGCAACTTGCAGGCCGGCTTCCGTTTCAGCTGGTCGTAAAATCTCTAACTTTAATAAATCCCGTTTGCCATCTTGGTCGGTATCTAAGGGAGCTTCCACATAAACAACTTCGCGTATCAATCGTGAGGTGTCAAAGACCGCTTGCGCTTTGCCATTAAAGAAGAACGGTTTGCTGACTTCTTTATCTACAAAATAGCCTTCCGAAGCAAGCTTATCGAGATAATTCAGCCCATTTTTAGTATGACTTGTTAATAATAAATACCAGGCCTCGATCACTGTTTTCTTATCTGAAAAATCGCCCTCGATCATCGGTATCCCGATTTTTTTTGCTTCAGCAAGAACATCCTTCACTTCAAAATCGATCGTTGGCTCAAAATCCAATTGCTGCAAGCCCATCGTATAAAAAACTTCTTTTGTTAAGGGAGAGCCTGCTTGATAGAATTCCGCTAGATCAGTCGCGTCATCTGCTAAGAAATTGCCTAGCTTATTGATAAATCCGCTCTCTTCCTTGACTGTTAAAAAGCTTTTACGTAAAAATTCAAACCATAATTTCGTCGCGTCTTTTGCTGAATCGAAGCTCAAAAAGCCCGCTTGGGTCAATTCCTTCTTCGCTTCTTCAAGTGAGACACGTTTTAAACCAAACTGATTGATTTTCATCTACTTCTCTCCTTCTTCATAATGATGCCGTCATTTTCCATTCAGAAAAATGAATCCGATTTTATGCCCCAGTCCTGAAATACGGACCAAAATAATGGATCAGCTATCTAATTGTATCAAAGCATAAAGAAATACTGAAAAAGCTGTACCAGCATCTATTTTTTCTGATAGAATAATTATAACAAATACTTTCAACAAGTTCGGTTAAAGTTCAATGAAAACGATTACTGAGCTTGTTTGAGAATGCCAGTTCAGCTTTGCCAGTTAATCTTGCTAAAGCAAGATTAACTAGAATGGGATGCGTACGAGAATCTTCTGAATATTTACGTCAGAAAAATTCGAACTTACTAACGAGCTAGCTCAATAATAGTCAATGAGGACTTTAGTTGAATGACAGACGGCATTCGAATCGAGTGATTTTTTCAAATAAAATCATTCATTACAACGATTAAGGAGGATACACATGGAAGAAATGACTTATTGCCAAAGCTGCGGGATGCCCTTATCCAAAGGAACACACGGGACTGAGCACGACGGCTCTCAAAATAGCGAATACTGCTTATATTGCTACAAACACGGGGCTTTCGTCGACGATTGCACAATGCAGGACATGATTGATATCAGTATAGAACACCTGAAAGAAAATGGGATGCTGGCAGAACAAGGGAAAACGGAAGAGGAAATGTTAGAGTTCTTGAATAGTTTCTTCCCAGAATTGAAACGTTGGAAAAAATCGTCGTAATCTTACGGTTCAAAAAGACAATCAGTGAAAACTGGTTGTCTTTTTCTATCACTGCTAAGAATGAATAAGTGACATATCTCCTGAAAAGTGAATGCATTGTATTTACTATTCTGTGGTGCTCTACTAATGATGACAAAAGAGAGGATGATTTCTATGAAAACAAGCCATCAAGGAAATGCGATTGTTTTGACTGTTCCTACAAAATTTAGAATAGATAAGAATATTGACTATCTTGCCGTTAAGGGGCTGAATGATTCAATCACTTTCATTAAAAAGAAAGCAACTATTTTTGGGATCATTCCCTGAGTTGTTGAAAATACTGTTATACTAACAAAAAGAACATTTTAGTTAGGAGAGAGTCTTTATGGAGTTTTCGCTTCCAAATTTTCACTGTACATCTTACAAAGAAAAAGATGGTTGC
>Ga0153985_1000010_pt1 | contig 61282 bp, 59 predicted proteins | sample TSGA069MetaG_FD_104715 | JGI IMG/M metagenome (GOLD analysis project Ga0153985, IMG submission 104715) | Attine ant fungus gardens microbial communities from Georgia, USA - TSGA069 MetaG | ecosystem: Host-associated > Fungi > Mycelium > Unclassified | place: USA: Georgia, Alexander Wildlife...
AAGGGCAGGTTTATTTAACTATACGTTCAATCAGTTTTCTACTAGTTGCTTAAAAATACTGTGAGAGGCTATTTACTAGAAAACTTAATAAATTAACTTCCACAGTTTAGTTGACAAACCCGGATCAATCGAATTTTTTATAAGTAAAGGCTTAAACGATTCATATAGAGCTGTCATTGCATCTTCATCACCAGATTTAGCTTTTTTTATCAATGGAACTAGATTGTTTGTCATTAAATCACTCCGATCAAAGAAATACATGTAACATACTTCTTGGCGGAGACTTGTTCCGTAATTCACAAGTTAAGTGTAATAAATGCTTTTCAGTTTATTCAAAATCTTTCTCTTTTTCTTCGAAATCATTTGACTACTAACCGAAAAATTTTTCCCAATATCCATATCTGATCGTTCATTCAAAAATTTCTCGCGGATTATCTGTTTTTCAAAAAAATCAAGAGAGTTTAATCCTTCAAAAATTAATTCTTGAAATGTTATTTTTTCTTCAATATTTCCATAAAAACAACTCATTGAGTTCCAATCATTTTCAGTCTTTTCTTTCACGCTATCAATGTTCTCAATCAATTCCTGATTTTCGTGAAAAAGAATTTTATTATATTTATGATAAAATGCTTTTGCCTTTCTTTCTATTGCTATAGTAATATAACGAATGAATATATATGTTATCTCCAATTCAGTCATTGGATCCCCTCCCTTCTCGATTCGTAGGTAATTTATATTGCCAGTATCCACGATGAGCTTTTTGAATTGGTAAAGACTGTACATTTTTCATTTTAGGGAGAATGATATTAGTTAAGTTCTTTAGAGATATGGAAAGTTCATATTCACTTGTTAGTTTTTCTAATTTTTTTATATTTTCCAAGGAAATAGTGGATCGCTTAAGATTTGAAACAATATTTTTTGAAACTCTATTAAACGAGTTAAAATGTGCTGTCTTATTGTTTCTATAATAATTCTGATATTGAACCTTTTCATTTTCCAATGCGCATAGCCTTACTTCTTTAATTTGAGCAAATCTATCCCCATCTTTCTCAAGTTTCTCCATTCTCATTTTTATATCAAAATATTGTTTGGATAGTTCCCACCTTTCTGATACTATTTCTTGCACTAGTTGATAAAGCACATTTTTATCTTCATAAATAAACATAAAGAATCCCTCCTACTAAATAAATAGGAGGGGCCTCACTTTTTGAAACCAATATATCCATTTTTTTGAATTTTTTTGTGAATCAAAATTGCATATTGATAATCTTTTCTTCACAGATATTCAATCAGCTTTTCCTTCGGGATTTTACTGAATATTTAATAATTCTATCTTTATTATCAAATAATTCTTTTTCGATTGCTTCTATATTCTTAAAATAGTTTATTATTCTTTCATTTTTAGAGATTCTTTCAAATATCGAAACGGACTTTCTGATCACTCTTACTCCTCATTTCCAATAAAGGAACTACATTTATATATATGATCAAGGATCGCACAACAACGTTGAGGCACAATTATTAATAAGCTAATTCATTATTTTAGATTTCTTTCTTTGCTAATGCTAGACAGCCAATGACTCCTGCATTGTTTTTCAGAGAAGGGGTTACAATATAATTTTTCATTTCTGGAGTTCTTACATAGTCCTTCATTAAAGAATGAAAGGCTACTCGAACTCGTTCTACCATGTGAGATTGCTGCATCACACCACCACCTAATATGATGACATCAGGAGAGAGTATCAGTGTAGTATTATAGACGCATTGGGCAATGTAAAAAGCCTCGCTTTCCCAAACAGCATCAGTCTCAGAAATATCCTGCCCTTTTCGACCTGTTCTTACTTCAATTGCTGGACCAGCCGCCATTCCTTCTAAACAATTTTTGTGAAATGGACAATTTCCTTGGAAAGAATCTTCATCGTGTGGAACTACAAGCATATGGCCCATTTCAGGATGACTAAAACCCTCGATGAATTCTCCTTTTTGAATTGCTCCCCCACCAATACCAGTTCCAATAGTGTAATACACAACACTATTTTTCCCTCGCCCTTCTCCGCAAATATATTCCCCATATGCTGCAGCATTTACGTCTGTAGTCCAAGCTACGGGAACATCAAAGTGTTTCTTCAAACTCCCTACAAAATCAAAATCTTGCCAACCTGATTTGGGAGTAGAGGTGATATAGCCATAGGTCGACGAATCTTGTTGAACATCAATTGGTCCAAAAGAGCCAACACCTATACTCTCAAGTTCTGTTTGATAATCATTAAAAAAAGCGATTACTAGATTCATCGTTTCTTCAGGAGTAGTTGTAGGAAAACTAGCTCGTTTTTCAATGTTTAGATTTTTATCTCCAATAGCACAAACAAACTTTGTACCACCTGCTTCAATTGCACCAAAAACCATATTTTTATCCCTCCATTTTGAGTGAATAATTTTCTAGTTGCTCTATGACTAATAAATCTTCTGATTTGATAACAAATAGTTCATCGCTATTTGTTGGATATACTCGGTTTGTAACGACATATTCCCCTTCATTAATAAATAGTTCTAGCGCATTTGTATCCAGAATCAGACGAACAAGAAGCTTTCCATCATTCACACTTAATGGAGCGACAGAATTATCTTTGTTCCCCACTCCTGAAAGCTCTCTATCTACCAAAACCGTCATCTGCTTCAAGTCAAAATGAATCCTTGTTTTTTCTTTCATGTCTTTTGAACATTTTACAAAAATGTCAAAGGCTTCTGCCTTAGATTTTTCCATATCGATGGTAAGTAATACGTCCGAAGCGCTCGTTAGTGAAGTATTGAAACTTGATTTAGAATCTATTTGAAGATCTTCCACAAGCTCTGAATCTACACGATAATCGTTCAATTCTACGATTGGGTATTGGTAAAGTTTGTTCTTCTTAATTGTTAACTCCCGTGCAATTGTCATCGCTCCGGCCCAACCATCATTCTTTTCAGGCATTTCAGCAAACCAGATGTTCATCCAAGCAATCATTATCCTTCTGTTTTTTCCATCAGTAAATGTTTGTGGTGCATAAAAATCCTTGCCATAGTCTAAAGTGAAGAAGTCTTTTTGTTCAAATTTACATGTATCGTAGTTAAAATTTCCCAATAAGTAATACGGACTACTGTTTTTAGTTCCAAACATCGGAGATATAATCAAAATATCTTGTTCATCAAGTGTAAATAGATCTGGGCACTCCCACATATCTCCTTGCTGTCCGTTACTTTCAGTCGCGATGCCTCGATACTTCCAATCCTTCAAATCTAGGGAGCTATAGATTGCAGCCTTTCCTTTTCCATCCTTCTTTGTCCCTATGATGGCATAATACATCTCATCCTTTTTCCATATCTTAGGATCGCGAAAATCTTCGGTCGCTTCGTTTGGAAATGTAGGGATTGCTGGGTTATTTGAAGATTTTGAAAAACTTCTTCCATCTTTCGAAAAAGCAATATTCTGCGTCTGACGCGGCGTTCTACCATCAACATTTCCTGTATACATTAAGACTAGTTGATCCTCTACCGAAATCGCACTACCTGAAAAACAACCATGTCCTTGTTCAACACTGGAATAGTCGTATTCTTCTGATGGAGCAAGAGCAACAGGAAGATATTCCCATTTAATTCCATCGCTACTTTTAGAATGTCCCCAATGCATCGGTCCCCACTCAACATCATAAGGATAAAATTGGAAAAACAAATGATATTCACCTTGATGGAAAACTAAACCATTAGGATCATTCATCCAACCTAGCGGTGTCATAAAGTGCATTTTCAATCTAGATTTTTTTCCCTGTACACTTGCCCCGTTCTCTTTAATATAGTCATTTGCTTTTTTTAACTCATTTTCATGATTTAATGTTTTTTCGTTTTTCATCCTGTCATCCTTTCGTTGTGTTTCTAAAAAAGTTTGATAGCTACAAAATAGCAACTATCAAACTTTTATTATTTATAGTGTATTTTTTACCCGTTGAATATCCTCTAAATTCTCCTTCATCGCATGATGAGTCTTTTTATATTTTAACTTCATTTGTTTTTCTTTTTCCGAACGATAATAGTCTTCTCGCGCTTTTGCATCGGCAAAGGCTTGTTCTTGTTCAACTGTTAATGCTGGAGTCTCTTTCTGTACTGGTTTTGATAATGTTGCGACAATCGGAAGTCGCTCTTCTACTGGTAAAATATTTAGTGTTGGTGATGGAATAGTTTGATACCAATAGGCTGTAGAAGACCAGTCATCTGATAAATGATTTGCATGACCATGTTCAATAGTTACTTTTATTTTTTCTGAAAAATGGATTGGATCAGCAATATGGAATCTATAGGCAACAGTATAGCCAGGCATATCTCCTTCATGAATAATCGTTCCATTATATAGAAAATGATTCTTCTGCATTCCCCAAGCAAAACTAAAATAATCTTCTGTACCTGTTCCATTAATACTTGGCATTTCCTCCCCATCAATAAAAATCATGTCATCACCTTCACCCCACCAGCTACCTTGGAAATGGTTGACTGATAAGTTACACCCTACATAATGACCTTTTCCTTCGGTTTCCAATAAAACATAATTATCTTCACCAGATAAATTACTAATGCCCTGAACGTCAGGACTATTGGTTTGCAGCCCATTTCCCCAGCCATTATTCGGATTATTTCTTTTCCAATTAGCATGAAAATAAACTGTCTCTTCTGGAAGTTCTTCTTTATACAACTCATAATCAACATAAAAATACAAAGCAAATGGCAATTCATTTTCATTAATAATTTCGATTTTCGCTTTTTTATTAAATGGCATAGGGAAAAAGCAATTCAAAGCACATGGAGCTCCAAACTTTCCAGCCTCTTCAGGTTTTACCGATACATTAAAAGGCATGGATTCAAAATTACCTGGCAATGAATGTCCTACACAGAAGAAATCACCTAATGGTGCTAAAACACTTGGAGTATCTTGATCATCCCAAGTAATTTTGATCAAAGCTTTTCGATAGTAAAACGGGTCTTGTTCCTCCCATGTAATCCCTAAAGCATTATGGATCTCATTTGCCGGAGCAACATTGCTTCCTAAAACAGGATCAACAATACTTGGGCCCATAATTTTTCTACAAAAAGAGGTCATCCAAATGTGAGTAATACATCCTGGACCATCGATTTCCCCTAATGTAATAGATTCACCTGGAGGAATCATCCAATAGTCTTGATTTTTTCCACTGTGATCGTAACTAGAGACTCTTGCAGATCGTGCCTCCGCTGTTTTTGTTAAAGCTTGCATGTTTCCATTTGAATAATTGTTCATCATAAATTCCTCTCTTAGTTTAAAATTTTTATCCTTTAACTGCTCCAGCAGTCATTCCTTTGATAATTTTCTTCTGGAAAATTGCGTAGAAAGTCAATTGTGGGATAATTAGTAAAATACTTGCTGCGACAATTCCACCATAATCGATATTGTATCGTCCTTTAAATTCTGAAATTGCCAATGGAATAGTCATTTTTGAGCTATCACTAATTAAAGTTGCTGCAAATGGATATTCATTCCAAATGTATAGAATATTAAAAATAAAGATAGTTACAACTACTGGTTTAACTACTGGAAAGACAACTTTCCAACATAATTCAAATAAATTACAGCCATCCAGCAATGCGGCTTCTTCCAACTCACTTGGAAACTCCTTCAAAAAACCAGTGAATAATAACGTATTAAACCCGATTGATGTTGCGATATAAGGTAAAATCAAAGATAGATACGTATTTTCAATCCCAGCAGCTATCGTCAACCGATAAACCGGAAACAATAGAATAAATGGCGGAATTGCTTGCCCACTTATGAATAACAGGTATAAGGCTTGACTGATCTTTTTTTTCTTAAAGACAAATCTGCTTAAAGCAAATGAACTCATGTACGTGATGATCATTTCAAAAAAGATCGCTACAACGGCAATAATAAATGTATTCTTATAAATCAACTTGAAATCTAAGATTTCAAATGCCCGATTAAAATTCGATAAATCTAATGATTTAGGTAGTGAAAGGGTGTCTGTTAAAATGGCTGAACTGTCCTTAAATGAAAGTAATATCATCCAAAGAAATGGAACCATAATAATTAATGTAATCAAATAAGTAATACCACTTAAAAAAATATTTTTATCTTTCTTGGTATCCATTAGTTACTATTCAACTCCTTTTCTCTAAATTTCTTTACTATTGTAAATACTCCAAAAATCATTACGGCACACGTAAAGGTAACTATTAATGTCATGACTGCAATAGACATACCATATCCATATTCGCCTGATGTAAATGTCATTCCGTACATATAGGTGACGAGGACCTCAGATAAATGATTGGGGCCACCATTGGTCAGCTGTAGGACCGTCTCGAATATCTTGAAAACCAAGGTAATGACCAAGATCAAATTCATCTTGAATGTCTCATTTAGCATGGGAATTGTAATGTTAACTACTTTCTGAAAACCTGTTGCACCATCAATATCTGCTGCCTCATATAGTTCCTCGGGTATTAAGGTCAAACCAGCTAAAAAGATTGTTGCTATATAACCCAATGACTGCCAACTTTGAACGATTGCAACTGAAAATGGCGTCAGTTTGTCTCCTCCAATCCATTCTAATGCAAGACTGGACAAACCAGCTTTGTCTAATAGAACGTTGATAAGCCCAATTTTCGGATCTAAAATGAAGACCCAGATCAATCCGACCATGATAGGTGCTACGATCGATGGTGCATAGTTGATTGCCCGGACAAGTGTTAGCCCTTTCATATTCCGATTCATTAGCAGGGATAACAGAAAGGCTCCCGGAATTAAAATCAAAATGGTGACTAGCAAGACAATGATTGTATTTTTTAAGGCAATAATGAAAATTGGGTCTTTAAATAATCTCAGATAATTTGAAATACCAACGAATTGAGGCTGCCCTATACCTGAAAATTTTGTAAAACTATAATATGCAGCAATAAATATAGGCGCAATAATATAAACTAAGTAAAGCAACAATGTAGGCAGTATCAGAATGACTTTATTACGGGTTGAACTATACCATTTCATAACAAATCACCTCTATACTTTATTTTGTATCGTCTATTCTATTCTGTACAACCTTTGCTGCTTCTTCAGGAGTATAGTTACCAACAATAACACCGTAAATACTGTCATACATTGCATTTCCAATTGATTCAGATACAACTAAATCGGGTTGATTTTCTTGGCTTGTCCATTTAGAATCCTTCATATTATTGATAATGTCTGCAAATACAGGAGATTCCTTTTCATCTACTTCGACAGAGATGTTAGTCATTGGAGGAATTTTATTATCAACCATAATTTGAATACCTTCTTGACCATAGTAAAATGCTAAAAATTTCTCGATGACAGCTTTTTTATCTTTATCTTCAAAAGCAGCCTTGCTCACTACCAATGGAGCGGATGGAACGATAGAACTTAAGTATTGATTGCCAACGCCATCATTAAAAGTAGGCCCCCACCAAAAACCAACATCACTACCAACATCACTAGACTCAATCTTTTGTGCATCCCAAGAGCCAGAATCCAACATTGCTGATTTTCCAGTAGTAAACTGTTCAACTGCTTGGAAATAGGATTGTGTACTCACGTTTTTAGGAAATGCTCCCGCATCACGAAGCTCGGCAATCTTTTCATAATAGTGAATGAAATCTTTATTATTGTACTTTTCTTTACCAGCTAAAATATCATCCACCTTATCTAAATACCCATAGCGTGATAGCATAATGAGAAAAGCCCAAACAGAATAACTATCTTTTGCACCTTTAGAGATCGTCACAATATCCTTTTCATCAAGTGTTTTCGCTATTTTCATCAAGTCTTCAAAGGTTTCTGGTTTTTCAAATCCATTGTCAGATAAAACTTTCTTATTGTAGTACAAACCTGTTACTAAAGGTTGATAAGGCATTCCGTATTGATTCTTACCATCCTTGAACGGGTCGATCATATTCTCACGCCCATCAAATGAATCCCTAATGTCCTTGTTATCTTTCAAAAAATCAGATAAATCAGCTAATACTCCAGCTTCCTGAAGCTCTTTAGCCGAAGCTGGTAACATCCAAAAAATATCTGGAAGCTTATCAGATTGAGACCGCATTTTCATATTTTTAACATGTTCTGATTGCTCTTTGCCCTCCAAATTGATATCAATCTCCGGATTTTCCTTTTTAAATGCTTCAACAACTGCATTAAAAGCTGGTTCTTGATCTGCTGGATTAGCAACATGGATCGCAAAATCAATGGTCGTTTTACCATCTTCTTTAGTCGAACCACCTCCCTTATTGCCGCATGCTGCTAAAGTTAATAGGACTGTTAATGCAAAACCAATACTAATCAATTTCCGTTTCATTTTTTTCACCTCATAATGATTTTCTTTCGATAATTTTTGATGGTATCTCTACTCTTTTCGTTGTATGTTCTTGATTGTTTATACTATCCAAAATTAATTTTGCTGATTCTCTTCCCATCTCAAATGCTGGTTGTCTGATTGCGGTCAAAGGTGTTTGGGCTATTTCCATCCAAGAATAGTCATCGTAAACTGCTATCCCCACGTCATCGGGAATTGAAATTCCATGATCAATTAGATACTTGATAGTACCCATAGCTATCGTATTATTTCCAAATAAGATGGCAGATCTTTTTTCTTCAAATGAATCTACTACCTCCTTTCCTATTCTATATCCCGCTTCAAAAGATGAAATTGTTTCAAACCGTTTTGGTTCTTTATTTCCATTGAGTTTATAGAAAATTTTTTCATATGCCGTATTTCGTTCAATCGTAGATGAAACGTCTGTTGGGCCGGAGATAAAAATGATATCTTCATATCCACGATCCACAATACCTTCTAATAACTCCAGTGTTACTGAATAGTTATTTGTATAAACAACATCATATCGTTCTAAATCGTTTGGTTTCCTATCAACAAAAACAATTGGCAATGTCGTATTAGATGCGATTTGATCAATATTCTTTAATAGTCCTGAAGTGGGGGCAATTATTATCCCATCCACATATTCGATCATACTAGAATTGAACAATTCTAAACGACTCTGCTCCTCGGTTACTCTTTCATGAGAATTGGCAATTATTAGTTGGTAACCAGCTTTTTGTAATTCACTTTCGACTCCTGAAGCTAAAGTAGAAAATAATTCTGAAGAAGAATCCTGTTCTTGTGAAGGGATAATCAGTCCGATTACTTTTGAGCCAACACCTTTCATTGATTTCGCTAGATTGCTTGGTCGGTAATTTAATATTTCCATTGATTTCAATACTTTTTCTCTTGTATCCTGCTGTACAAATCGTGAATTATTCATGACGTTTGAGACAGTTGCAGTAGAAACTTTGGCTAATCGTGCAACGTCTTTGATAGTTGCTTTTTTCAAATTTCTCCACCTCTATTTAATCGTTTAATCAAGTTTTTATATTTATATTCAACGTGAACAAAAACTGAATTGTAAGCATTTAGATTTTATTTAATCGATTAAATAAAAAAGCAAAAAAATAATTATTTAATCGATTAAATGGAACTCCAAAAAAATACAATCTTTTAGATAGCGCTTTCTTGATTTCGATTCCATTCTACTACCTTTCATACTCTTAGTAAAGTCTTTTTTGCCTTTTCAAAAAAATATTGGAAAGAAGAAAAACTCAGAAATAACCATAAACCTGAAATATGGTCGTTTACATACAGAATAATACAACTCAATAGTAATAAATAGAAATTAAGTTTAGGATTGATTAAGAAAATACCGACTAGTCTTTTAAAATTGTTTTTTTTATTATGGACAGGTGTGTTGATTGCATAAGCCACCAAAAGTAGTAACATTGCTCCCGTCATGATGAAGTATACTTTATTGAAAAATTGTCCAAGTAGCACAAACTGAGCAATCCAAAGAATAATCAAGAGCAACAGCATAAAACAGGACGTGTTTATCGGAAAAAAAGATTCTTTAAATCCCTTAAAAAAATCCTTCACCCTGACTTCTTCACCATTATTTATCCTATCTATTCCTTGAACAAGGTTATATCCGCTAGGTAAGATACCAAAAATAATTCCGCCAAAAAGTACCCCAATGATGAAGAGAAGGTTCAACACAATTAATTGATAAACCAATTCAAAAAGTCTATGAAATTTAGTAAACCGCTTAGTATCCATATTTTTCCACCTTACTTATATTGTCGTAACAATAAATTGCTCTTAACCTGAGGCACAATAACCAAATGAGCCTTCCCCTTCAAACAAAACGATCAACGAGTAACATTTAAGGAATCGAAATAACTTCCTCAGTTTCTATATCAAAGAAATGAGCCTTACTACCATTAAACGCTAGTTTTATTTTCTCCTTTGGTTCTAAAAAGTCGCGTGCATCTACTTTAGATACAAACTCAGTTGTTCCTACTTTTGAATACAGCATTGTTTCAGCACCCAATAATTCAGAAACAACAACTTCTGCAATCACTGTTGAGTCTGGAGTAACTTCTATTGCAATCGGTTCTGCGTGGATATCTTCTGGACGAATTCCGAAAATCAACTTCTTACCTTCATACCCTTTGGCCTTTAAAACTTTATATTTCCCTTCTGCAACACGCAAGCGCAAATCATTACCATCTGTAATATATCCATTAGCAAGAGTAACATCAAAGAAATTCATGGCTGGTGATCCGATAAAACTAGCTACAAAAACATTTTTTGGTTTATTGTAGACTTCTTGGGGTGATCCAATCTGCTGAACGATGCCATCTTTCATAATTACAATACGATCAGCCATCGTCATCGCCTCTGTTTGATCATGTGTAACATAAATAGTAGTCGTATTTAAACGTTGGTGAAGCTTAGCAATTTCTGCGCGCATGGCAACTCTCAGTTTTGCATCTAAATTTGATAAAGGTTCATCCATTAGAAAAACCTTTGCATCACGAACGATAGCTCTTCCAAGGGCTACTCGTTGTCTTTGTCCACCAGATAATGAGGCTGGCTTTTTATTCAAGTAATCGGTCAAGCCTAATATTTCTGCCGCATTCTCCACTCTCTTTTTGATCTCGTCTTTATCAAATTTCCGTAACTTTAAGCCAAAAGCCATATTATCAAAAACTGTCATATGTGGATACAGCGCATAGTTTTGAAATACCATCGCTATATCTCGGTCCTTTGGCGCAACCTCGTTCATTCTTTCTCCATTAATGAGAAATTCGCCTTCAGAAATACTCTCGAGACCTGCAACCATCCTTAAAGTAGTAGATTTACCACATCCAGATGGTCCTACAAAAACAATAAATTCCCTATCTGCTATTTCAAGATTGAAATCAGTTACAGAATAATTGTCATTGTTCTCGTATTTTTTATAAATATGTTTCAATGATAATTCTGTCATCAATAGTCCTCCATTTCTATTTGATATAAAATACCATAAATGAAAGCGCTGTATATTTCATCGTCAACCTGCCTAAAATAAAAGTTGATTACTAGGTAAAATATCCAAACGGAAAAGTCCCTCAAGAAAAAAGCGAGACGAGTAAATAGCATAAAAAAAGAGAATTATTATTTTTTAGATTGAGCATCGTTCGTTCTTGGAATTTATCAATTTTATAAAGTAACGAGTTCCGGTGCATAAACAATTCTTTTGCTGCTGAACTAAAATTACCTTGTTGTTCCCATAATACTCTAATTAAACGTCTCATTTCTTCATCATCAAACCAGTCTTGATATAATGACAATAAGAGTCCACTCTCACTAGCAATCTGGTTAGAAAAGACAGAAATGATGCAATCGGATAGTTCCAAACATTTCACGTTAAAATTCTTTTTCAAAGAATCAATGAATGCTTTCTTTTCTTCACGAAATAATTGGCTAAAATCATGTTTCCATACATGAAACGATCCTAAAAAAAGCCTTGTTGAAAAATCAAAATCCATATCTAAAGCAAGAAAAATCCCCTCTAAGTCATTCACAAATAAATTATCTAGACCTCTCTTTTCAACGATTAATAAAAATTGTTGGTAGAAAAAAAGGTCTACAGAATTCGGAAATATCTCTCGTATTTCTTTCAAGATGCTTTCTTTCTGAGAGTCTTCTAAATGTTTCATATAAACTTGGATTATCCGGTATTCACCATCCTCTGTATTTTGTTTGTTCTCAAACAAAATCTCATACCAAGGATGTCTTTTTTTGTTGATTGATTGACTTTGATTTAATCTAGAAAATAAGAGAACTTCTCGTTCAGTTAAATCCTCCCTCAAGAAACATGCATACCCATCTAAGATTGGAACGTTTATGGTTTCACTGGAGAATGGACCTTTTTTTAACAACATTGCTTCTGGATAAATAGCTTGGATTTCTTTATAGCTCATCCTTTCCATATTCTTCACCTCCTCTTCGGTAATCAAACTCCGCATCTTCTTTTCATAATAAATAAATCTGATAATAATTTCAATATCGCTACGAAAACGAGATTGAAATTATTAATCAATACAAATAATATGAAAATCGTCGCATTTACAGTATAAATTACTTTTATTCCAACCATTACCGAAACTTTCTGTAAAGAAAAAGCCCAATCATCAACTTAAATGACTGGGCTTCATGGTAGCATAAACGTATTTAAAGATAAAACAACACTTATCATCGGTAACCGAAAAAGTAATACGCTGCAAAATCTCTTTTTCTTATGTCATAGCTAACAGATTTTCTATCTAATCTTTGACTATTATTTTATCTCACAAAGTAATTCTTTTTCTATAAATCACGTTTGATACGATCCATAGGTATGAGCATTAAGGTTTTGTCAAAGAAAATACTAACTATCCTAAAAAGCCAAAGCCTTTGCCAAGTATTCCAACAATAAAAATTGCAATAATGATTAACAGTGGACTAACATTTTTCTTTAATAACCATGAAACAAATAAGGTCAAAAGTAATGCCAACAATCCTGGCATAATACTATCTAAAACATCCTGAACAGTTTGTGTAACTACCTTACCACTGTCATTAGTAATCTTCGTTGCAACAATTGGAATGTTAATTGTAGTCCACTTATTGACCAATGCTCCCATTACGAACAACCCAACGATCGAGGCTCCTTCAGTCAATTTCTTGATACGATCGCCAGCCATCTCTTTAATGATTTCATTACCCTTTTCATAGCCTAAGGTTAAACCAAAATATTTGGTTGCTAAACGGATAACATTGATTGCGACAAAGAATAACAACGGACCTCCCATACTACCACTCAATGCCAATGACGCACCTAATGCTGCTAGTACTGGTCGTGCCGTTCCCCAAAAAATTGGATCACCCACACCTGCTAAAGGCCCCATCAATCCAATTTTCATTGCGGCAATTGAACTTCCAGGAAGGTTTTTCTTGTTTGACTTTTCTTCCTCCATCGCGGTAACTACACCAAATATTGGAGCCGTCAGCCAAGGCTGTGTATTAAACCATTCTAAATGACGTTGTAAGGCTTCATTCCGTTCCTTTCCAGGAGCATAAAGTCTTTTTATTGCTGGAATCATCACGAAACAGAATCCCATATTTTGAACCCTCTCAAAGTTAAATGATCCGAGTAAAAGGTTTGAACGCCAAAACATGCTGTGTAAGTCTCTTTTTGTTACTGCTTTATTTCCCATCTTTTTTCCCCTCTCTATCATGCATCTAAATCGTCATCATCGTAGGTCATAGCTGCTTGCTCTGTCGCAACTACTGTTTTATTGCTGTTGTTGTATTTCAACTGAATAAATAATAGAGCGAAGCATAATCCTAGACCACCAAATCCAACAAGATTGAAATTTGTAAAGGCAGCGAATAAGAAACCAATGTAGAAGAATGGTTTTAGATTTGGAACATCCATCATATTGATCACCATAGCATAACCAACCACCACAATGATGCCTCCACCGATTTGTAAACCTCCAGTAATCACCTCTGGAATACTATTTAAGAAGTTGCTTACTGCTTGTGCGCTAATCATAGAAATAATCAACGTCGGAATCATTACTCGAAGGGCCTGCATGGCTAGAGCTAACAAATGCATCGCTTCTATTCCACGAAAATTACCTTCCGCTGCATAGTTATCTGCCTTATGGACAAAGAAAACTGTGATTGTCCGGACAAAAATGGTCAGTGCTTGACCAGCAGCTGCTAATGGTACAGCTATTGCGATTCCTTCTCCAATTCCCTGATTAGCTGTGATAACTAAGATAGTAGAGATAACTGACGCGATCGCTGTATCCGGCGCCATAGCAAGTCCAACATTCATCCAACCTAACGCCATCATTTCCAATGTACCACCAAGTATAATACCAGTAGTTATATCTCCCAAAACAAGTCCTACCAACGTACATGCCACTAATGGACGATGTGTTTGCGCTTCGTCAAGAACGCTTCCCATCCCACAGATTCCCGCTACGATTAAGAGCAGAATTATTTGTAATCCATTCATATTTATCACTCCTTCTGCTATTTTGTTAACTCGGTTTCCAATACTTTGGAAAAATCAGCGCTATTATCACCAGGTAATTGACGCATCTCCAGTTTTACTCCGAGATTTGACAACTGTCTAAATGCCGTGACATTGTTTTCGTCCACACTCACTGCTTTCGTAATGTGTATACGATCTTTTTCAAAGCGCATTCCACCAACATTTACTTCCTTCAAATCCACTCCACCTTCAACCAATCGAACAATATCTTCTGGCTTTTCAAATAATAAAAATGCCGTTGTATTTTCATATCGAGGAGAATGATATGCTCGAATCATCTTGTCCACTGTTACAGCACTGGCCTTCATATTTGCAGGTGCGACTGACAAAACCAATGTTTTACGCATTTCATCATTCGCCACACCATCAGATACAATAATAATTCTTTCAGCAGGTCGTAACTTTACCCACTTGGTTAATACTTGTCCATGAATAAAACGATCATCAATTCTTGCTAATACAATGTTCACAGTAAATCATCCTCCTCAGTTTCTTGTTCTTGAATTACTTTAATCTGTTCCGAAAATACTTTGAAACTTTCTTGATTGATAGTTTTCAATGCACCTATTAAATCTGAAATGGATAGGGCTTCTTTCAAAGCACCAGCTTCCAAAAGTACCGGAAGATTCACACCAGTTACAATATCCATGTTTTTTTTGTCAAAAACCAATTGTGTCGCTGAATTATACGGGGTTCCTCCGAAGACATCTACCATGAATAAGACTTCTTCTTCCGGGGGAAACTGTTCCAACTGTTGTTGAAATTTTTCTTGTAACTGCGGAATTCCTTCTCCCTTTAAAAAGGGAATTGCAACTATCTTTTCATCTTTACCAAAAATCATTTGAAAAGCATCTAATAATCCGGTGGATAAGTGGCCATGTCCACTTACAATAATTGCTGTCATCTACTTCTCTCCTCTCTACAATTAATAAAGCAATTTGTGTGCCAAACAGTGTTTCAAAATTCATATATCCTTCTAAATATTGTTCTACCAATCCATTTTTATTGAAAAAAAAGCAAGTATATCAGAAAATAAAACACTTTCTGAAACGCTTGCTTTTTACCCTTACTAGTTTTAAAACACTTTTTACAGTTCTGAAACACTTTTATCATCTATTAACATTTCTGCTATAAAAATTTTTTCATCTTTTGAAACTTTCAATTGTAATCCTTCCTCAATCCGTCGTAAGCTCTCTTCCACATGATCTAGTATCTCTGATACTTCTTTGGAAACAGTCTCCTCAAAACTCAATGGCGTCTGTTTAATCACGCGCTCAAAGACAAAGGCCGTGTGAACAACTAGCTTAATAATTTGTGAATTAGGAAATGAAACACCTAATACTGATCCCAAATCCGAAACCCACTCTAAAAGCATATCAGTTACATGGTATGGATTCAGATATACCAGGTATGTTTTCAGTGTGTCTTCACACAGATCCTTGACTACGATATTCTTCTGACCAGTTTTATCCAAGGGTAGATTTGTTACACCAATCACCTGTTTTAATATCCCTTCTCCAGTACCTTCAATTAAGTACTCCAAAGAAATGTGAGGTACGTCTATCTTCGGATCTTTCGTACCTACGCTAGCAATTATTTGAAATTTTTCTAAAAGTTCTGGAATTTTTTCTTTCAATTTTAACGCAGAAACCGTTAACACTTGAATAGCATCGTCTGTTGAATCATAGATGATATTTGTAATTAAACCCTCTATTTTTTTTGCTGTTCCACTACCAGTTGTACAAATTGACAAAATCGCTTTAGGTTTACCTCGACTATCATCATGCAAATGGATTGAAGCAAAAAAATCCTTTTTTACTGAATCATAAACTGCATTCAAATCAAGATCCATATAGTTAATTTTTCGAACAACATCAAGCACAATCGAAGTAGTTACGTTAGGAATCGTTTTAATTTTAACACCGCTTGTCTGTTCCAATCGTTCTCCCATCATCGCCGGTGATCCCATGTCCACCAACATCAAGACCCCTTTTCCGCAGTCAAGCGCTTTGACTTTTTCAACCATCGCTTCAAATAATTCTTGCGGTGAAAGCGTCAGAGGCATATTTAACGCTTCGATTGGTGCTGCTCCTAAAAGATCAGTAGCCACTTCTACCATTGAAGTAGCAGTAGTATTCCCATGAGCTACGACTAAAACACTCACCTTTTGGGTTTCATCAAGTGTTTCAATGGATGCAATCAACATCGTTAAATAAATGACTTCAATTTCAGGAATCAAAAGATTGAACTCATTCTTGATTTCTTGTTTAAATAATAAAGCGACTTGATACTCCTTATCGTGCTCACGCTTGACTTCTTCAATCTCACTATCAATTAAGATGTTGGATTGTTTTCCCCGCCTTAGATACGCATCAATATGCATACCAATGTAGTAAATAAAACGACGATCAAAATGGCAATCCAACTCTCTCTCAGCAATTTTTTTCAAACCTTCAGCAAACATGGGTATCTTTTTATCGACAAATTTTAACAAATTATAATTCGCACTGTTTTCTTTTACAAAATTGCGTATATATAGATGCAAGTCTGTTAAAATATATTGGTGAATTTTCTCTTCATCAATTCTTTGGTCCATTAATACCTTGACTTTCTCTTCAATTGATTCATAGATATTAAACTCATTGAACTCTTCATTCGACAAACTGGCTTGTTCTTCTGGATAGATCACGGTCATCACACTGATCAAGCCTGACAATTCCTTGGCTTTTTCGAGATTGGTACGACTTGATGCCCAATCAGATTGGATTTCAGCGGGCAAATAGCGTAAACGAATCTCGATCTCCTCAGTTTGATGTAAATTGTTAAGAAAAGCCTGTGCACAAATTAGTTGTACATGTGATTTCAATTGACCAACATTACCAAAATTCGCAGCTTGAATCAAAGCGCTAAATACATCAATATTAATTCGCATCGTCTTTTGTATGCGCTTGGACTCATTTCCAAATAAGAACTTGATTAATTCCACTCGCTCCTTTATTGAGCGCTCCCGTAAGGAAGGAATCATAATCGTCATTGGAATTCTTCTTAGAAAAGTCCCTAATAAAGCTGAAGAAGGATTTTCTGTTGTTGCACAGATTATCAATACCTTAGCATGCCGTTTTACGTTATTCTCACCTAATCGATTAAAGGTTCCGTTATCGATGAAATAAAAAAGCATTTCCTGTCCTTCTGGTGGTAAACGATGCACTTCATCTAGTAACAAAATTCCACCATCCACTTGTTCAACTAAACCTGCATGATCTTCTTCAGCACCGGTAAATGCTCCTTTGCAATAGCCGAAAAGATGTGACAACAGTAATTGTGGATTATGATAGTAATCAGCACAATTAAAACTTTCAAAGGGGGCTTCTTCTGGGAATATATTTTCATACTTCGCGTATTCAAAGATTCGATTCGCAAAAAAAGTTTTCCCTGACCCGGTAGGACCTAATAACAACATATGTAAGCCAAAAGGAGGGTAATATACCGCCGCCTTGGCTTGCGAAATCGGTTTTTTCAAACTTCCATCATGACCAATTACACGATCAAAAGGATTTTTCTTTATTCTTTGAACTTTTACAGATTTATTATTGTGATCAAAAGCTAGTAACTCTTGTAGGCTTTTCACTTCTGTTTCTTGCGAAATGGTCGTTTCAAATAGTTCTTCAATGAGTATAGTTGGAAAATATTTCACTGGATAAGTCTTTACCTTGATCAGTTTCTGGGCCCGAACTAGCTTATTAAGTTCTAAACTTGTATTAGAGCGAGTCAATTGCAAAGCAGAAGCGATTTCTTGTGCAGAACTCCCCTCACCAGAAAGAATCTGATCCTTTGAGGCGTTCTGCCAAATTTCTAACAATTTTTGATACACTTTATCGATCCGTTTCACCATCTACACCTCAATTATTGATACACTTTTTCTCATTATATCCTAATGCAAAAAAGTTGCCAATGCGTGGTAGAAGCCATTCTCATTATTTCCTCTAGTTACTATATCTGATGAATGTTTCACTATTTCAGGCGCATTCCCCATTGCAACACCAACACCAGCTTTCACAAGCATCGGTAAATCATTATAGTTATCACCGATCGCTAAAATTTCTTTTAAATCAACGTGAAGCGCCTGTGCAATCAAAATCATAGCTGTCAATTTAGATACTTGCTGATGAGTTACTTCCAGATAGGTTTCTTTCGACCGATAAAAAGAAACATCCAAGAGTTCAGATTGTCTTAGCTTCTCTTCTGCTATCTCTAGCGTTTCTGGGTTCCCCATTAATAAAAATTTATGGACAGGATGATAGTCTTTCAAGAATTCTTTTAAGTTCACTATTTTTGGCCGCATTTCAGTGATGGTGGCTTCTTGGCAGTGCCACCTATCGAGAGCTTCAACATACCAATGTTCATCAGAATAAACACTAATACTAACATCCACACAATGCTGTTTTACTAGTTTATAAATAAGCAATGCGTCTAAGCGTTCTACTGGTAAACTATACAGTGATACAAATTGTTTGTTCTTCTCTTCTCGAACAATTAGTGCACCGTTATAGCAAACTAATGGCGTTTTCAGCCCTAACTCCTTCGTTACTTTCGTCATCGCTAGTGGTGGTCTTGCTGATGCTAAAACTGTTGGAATACCAACATTGTTCATTCTTTGAATGATTTCTTTTGTCTCACCTGTCAATTGATGTCGTTCATCCAGCAAGGTCCCATCAACGTCACTAAAAACTAACTTAATCGTACTCATACTATCCCTCCTAATGCTTTTGATCAGTTAAAAAGACTTCCCGAAGCTACACGATTCGTTATTTTCACATCTAATACAAGATATTGGTACTCTTTTCAAACAACGCTAATTGATTTGGTTTTAGCTCTTGGTTGGTAATAAATACGTCAATATCTTCATATTCGCCACCCCTGAACGTTGACTGTTTTTGAAATTTTTGCTGCTCTGAAATCAAAACAACCTTGCGCGTTCGTTGAATTACTTTGCGTTTAATTCTAGCGTTCTGCTTTTCCTTAAAATAGAAACCATCTTCTTCAAGACTCGCAGCCCCAATTAGACTTAGATCAAACTTCACTTGACCTATTTGTTCCAATGCTTCCTCACCATAGAAAAAACGGTTCTTATCATCAAATTTTCCACCTAAAACGGTCAAGTTAATTAAGGGCTGATTTGCAAGTACAAATGCATTATCAAGTGCGTGGGTGTAAATTTGACAAGGTACTTTTATATTTTGCGCTACCTGTAAAAGTGTTGTTGACACATCGATGAAACAGACACTGTTCGGTTGAATCTGTTTTACAGCAAGCTGAGCCATCCTTTGTTTTTCCTGCGAAAGCTGATTTAATCGCTCAAAGTAATTTAAAACCTGTAATTTTTCTTCAGGCATTATGATGCCACCATGCGTACGGATTACTTTTCCGTTTTCAACCAATTGGATAATATCTCTTCTAGCGGTATCTCTGGAAATGCCAAACTGCTCTACGATTTCTTGGGTGCTAACCTCCCCTTTGTCCTCCAGCATCAACATAATTTTTTTGAGACGTTTCTCTTGATACAATTTCAACCCCTCGCTTTCATCCATATAGTAACATTTCCCATAAGCGTTTAAAAGTTTTTTTAAGTGTTTTTATGTATTTCGATAAATCGAGTAGAGGTCCGAACGCTTAGGTTCGCACCCCTCTCACACCACCGTACGTACGGACCCGTATACGGCGGTTCAATAATTCAAGTGTATGAACTGGTATTTCAAGGATATATCCGTATATCCTCGTGATACCAGTTCTTTATCTGTAAGCGAACGGTGGAGTACATGGCTTTTGGATATCTTCCAAAATCCTCTTCTTGTATTCGACCACTCAAATGCTTTCTGCTTTTCGATACCCAACGCTATCAGATTCTTTCTTCTAGTTCGTGGATTCTTCCACTGTTTCCAGATATACTGCCGGATTCTCCGCTTCAACCATCCATTCAATTCATTCATGAAACCTTTCATTTCACTGATTCCATAATAGTTTATCCAACCATTCATCAGTTGGTTGATTTCCTTGAATAAAACTGCCACATTTCTACCACGATTGTGTTGGCTCGTTATCATTCAACTCACACTACACCCTCGTAAGACCTCCCCTGGTAAGGACAATAACTTTCCTCCCATGTAACTGCTGGATTTACTGTATAGGTTTCGGGCAGTATTGGACTTCATCTTGTTATGCAGACTTATCCAACCTAATTCAGCCTTGTATCCAGTTTCTGTTCGTCAGTTCAGGAGTTTGCGTCCGGCTTCCTTCAGCTACAACCTCACGATTGCCACCTTGCCTTTCACTAACAGTTCCTACTGCCAAGCCTGTAGTGGACTTTCACCACCAAGTTATTGCCCATGCAGGGCGCACATAAAAAAGCATAAATGCGCACATTTATGCTTTCAAATTGTATTCTTATTTACTAATTGCCAGAAATCTATTTATAGTCTCAATCTCTGGCATCGAGCAAAGTGCACCTTTCTTTGTGGTTATCAATGAAGCTGCTGCATTAGCGAATATCAACATCTCAGCTAATTGTTCTTTCGTTAATTCTTTTAGTCCACAGTCAAGAATATAATTAAGTACGCACCCACAAAAAGTATCTCCTGCACCAGTAGTTTCGATAGTCTGTTCATTCTTAAAAGCATGAACTTCAATCATATCTTCTTCATAATATGCTCGGCTTCCCTTATCCCCCATCGAAACAAGGATCAATTCAATCGGATATTTATCTCTAATTTTTTTAACCCCTTTTGAATAATCCTCTTCTCCTGTAAGCCATTGAATTTCGTTGTCTGATATTTTAAGAATATCACAATAGCTTAACCCAACTTCTACTTGCTTTCTAGCCTCTTCTAAATTCTCCCATAATGGTTCACGAATATTGGGATCAAATGAAATCAAGCAATCACTGCGTTTAGCGATAGTCAGTGCCTTTTTCGTTGCACTGCGTACTCCTTCATGGGTCATAGAAAGTGTTCCAAAATGAAAAATCCTTGATTGCTTGATTACCTCTTCATTCACTTCCTGTTCTGTTAATTGCATATCTGCTCCTGGATTACGACAAAAAGTAAAATCTCTGTCCCCGTCTTCCCCATTGTGCACAAAGGCTAAGGTGGTGTGTACGTCTTTATCAAAGGACAAATTGCTTACATCAATTCCTAATTTTTCGGCCTTTTCTTTCAAAAACCAGCCAAAATTATCATCCCCGACTTTTCCAATGAACGCAACATTACGATCGAACTTTCTTAACATCGCTAATACGTTACATGGTGCACCACCAGGATTCATTTCCAGTAATGGATTGCCTTGTTCACTTAGACCATTTTGAGTAAAATCAATTAGAATTTCGCCCAGAGCAGTTACATCAATTATTTTCATTTTCATCCTCCATATTTCAAATGCTCGAAGATCTGTACTTTCTTCGAGCAATTGACTACATTGTTTTCGTTAGTTCCCACGTTTCAAGCTGATTGATCACAAGAGTGCCCTCAGCAACAGAAACATAGTTCTTATTTTGATCCTCTTTAGCAAAAACATTTAGACTGTGATTCGTTTTATAATCATCTGTAAAAATCTCTATAGAGGATTGATCTACAAACAAATGAATCTTTAGTGTTGCTTCATCCTCTAGTAGCAAATTACTTTTTGTAGTTCCTTTGCTCCAATCATCTGAGTTGTCGCGAGAAACTGTCAGAATCTGCTTTCTTAAATCGAATGTTGCAATGGTAGCTAGATGATCGTTGCTCCTCAAGCGTAGCTCAAAGGAATCAGCGGTACTGTTAGCAAGATCGATTGTCATTTCCAGTTCAAAACAATTGCCGTTAGCTGTGGGAATCGAGAATTCTCCTTTTTCAAGAATAGACTTTTTATGAATCGCTTCAGCTGATTTCCGAATAGATTGTAGCTCTTCTATAGGTACAAACTTCACTGTATTATCCGTATCAAGGATTGCTTCTCGCGGAAGATTGAAAGAACCACACCAGCCTTCTTTGAAGGTTGGCCCCCAATCTTTCCACCACGGCATCCAATCCCAACCATTCGCCCACGCAACAACAATGTGTCTGCCGGATTGATCAACAAATGATTGTGGGGCATAATAATCAAATCCCCAATCAATATTTCCTACAGTCGTGTAATTGAACTTTCCAGTTTCATAATTCATATCTCCGACTAAATAAATACTCGTTCGTTCTTTCACTCCCATTGGAGAAAACGTTAGAACATACTTTTCTCCGTTGGCATTTTTCAATGGAAAAAAATCAGGACATTCCCACATATAGCCAAATTCCCCACGGCTCTCTGCAAGAACATTAAAGAAATCCCAATCTTCTAAATTTTTTGAACGATACAATAGTGCTTGTCCAAGCTCATCCTTTTTCCCACTACATACCAAATAGAAATAATCTTCATGCTTCCAAACTTTTGGGTCGCGAAACTCGCCCACATCATAACCAGTTGGCGGAGCAGCAATAACCGGATTCTTTTCACTTTTGACAAAATGGATACCATCATCGCTGTATGCCATGCATTGATTTTGAACAAACCCGTCTCCATAGTTTGTCGATGCGGTGTATAAAAGGTAGAGACGCCCCTCACATTCAATTGCACTTCCAGAGAAACAGCCACCTTTAGGATGATTGTCATAGGTTTCGCTTGGCGCCAACGCAAGCGGTAAATATTCCCAGTGCAGCATGTCATCACTGATTGCATGCCCCCAGTGCATCGAGCCCCAATAGGAGTCATAAGGATTATATTGATAGAAGAAATGGTACTTACCTTTAAAATAAACGAGCCCATTCGGGTCATTTAGCCAACCAGCTTCAGTCATAAAGTGATACTTTTGACGCATTGCCCCCTTCCCTACTTCTGATCTTTTCTTATCTATTTCAGCTTGGGCACAAGCAATATTTTTTTTCATTAATTCAATGGACAAGAGAATCCCTCCTAACTTTAACCATCACTTTTCAACCATAAAATTACTTCGTACACTTAATTCTCAATTCTGTCTTTGGATCAAAGAAATGCCCCTTTGAGATTTCTAACGCTAAGCGAACAACCTCACTAGGACGATGGAAGTCTCTAGCATTAACTTTAGAAACAAATTCTGTTTCATCAATTTTGCTGTATAACAACGTTTCTGATCCTAAAAGCTCCGACACAACAATCGTTGCATCTATTGCTGACTCAATAACTGAATCCAAGACAATCTGTTCGCTTCTAATATCTTCTGGCCGAATACCGAAAATCAATTCTTTTCCTTCATAGCCCTTTGCCACGAGCACTTTATTCTCACCTTCTGGCACTTTCAACTTGAAATTTCGTCCACTAGTGATGTAACCATTTTTTAAGGTCACATTGAAAAAATTCATTGCAGGTGAACCAATGAAACTTGCAACAAAGACATTTTCAGGTAAATCATACACTTCTTTAGGACTACCAATCTGTTGAATCAAACCATCCTTCATAATGACGATCCGATCCGCCATTGTCATCGCTTCTGTCTGATCATGAGTAACATAAATGGTTGTCGTTCCTAAGCGTTGATGCAATTTTGCGATTTCAGCACGCATGGATACACGTAGTTTTGCGTCCAAATTAGACAAGGGTTCATCCATCAAAAAGACTTGAGCATCACGGACGATCGCACGACCTAAAGCGACACGTTGACGTTGTCCTCCAGATAAAGCCGCGGGTTTTCTCTTTAGATACTCCGTTAAGCCTAAAATTTCCGCCGCTTCTTCTACCTTCTTTTTAATCTCATCTGTTGGATATTTTCTGAGCTTTAAGCCAAAGGCCATATTGTCAAATACGGTCATATGTGGATAGAGCGCATAATTTTGAAAGACCATTGCAATATCCCGATCCTTTGGTGCTACATTGTTGATGACTCTATCACCGATTTTCAATTCTCCTTCAGTAATATCCTCAAGACCTGCTACCATTCGAAGGGTTGTGGATTTCCCACAACCAGAAGGACCTACAAAGACGATAAATTCCTTTTCATCAATTTCTAAATTGAAATCAGTTACGGTATAATTCTCCGCATTTGAATATTTTTTATAAATATGTTGCATGGAAAGTGTTCCCATCGTTTTTACCCTCACTTTTTTTACTATTAAATACTGCTAAAACTTGAAGATAGTTTAATAGTGCTCAACTGAATTCGTTCAACATAGAATGCTTAGCTGGAGTCGGAGTCGCTCTAAAGGCATTGTCTTTTTTATCCAGTTCAACTTGTGCTTCAGAACCAGAGTCGAGCACCGTATTGCCAAAAGACTGTCTTTCAATTAATACCGTCTTGACCTCAAGAGCCTCGGTTGCATCATTGGTCAATAAGGCTTCTACTTGTGATGCAAAACAGGAATCACTGGATGTTAATTCTGATTTTGTAGCGACTATATGATTATTAGAAATATAATTTCCATTACCAGTAACAACATGGATAATTACAGGAGTTGCTCCTTTTGGTGAAATTTGATCCTTGTCAATAATTTCAGAAAAATGGTTGCCAATCACCGTGTTGCTGTTACCATTGATTGATAAAAGTCCAAAGGTATCATCTAAACCGTTATTCCTTCCTTGCAACGGTGCCCAAGGTTCATGATCATGCAAAAGATGGTTTGATGAAATAGAATTTTCGGAGCTATTTTTATCTAAAATAACCATTCCTGGGTAAAAGGCATGAAGTCTGTTATTGCTAATAAGTGAGCGAGTAACTCCTTCAAGATGAATACAGCTAGCTCCTCTAGGGAAAACATTATTTGCAGTCACTAGCAGGCCACCAAAATTCTCTGCATAAATGGAATAGCCCTTGAAACCTGCACCAATCAAATTATCTGTCACCTTCGACGCCTGTCCCCAACCGCGTAATTCTATACAGCTCCCACATTCCGCGATAAAATTATCATGAATTGTAAGTGCGTCCGCGTGATAGGAAATAATTCCATGCTCCAAATAGACAAATCCCATGCCTGTAATTCGAAACGAATCATTCGCACTGGCAACGTATATTCCCGTTTTACTATTTGTATAGGTGTTTTCTGGATTCGTTTCATCCGAACCATCATCGACAAAGTGTAAGCCGTCGATACAAAAATTTGAAAATTCAACAGAACTAATTCGCGGATCACCGCTACGCTGAATGTAGAATGCCGCGCCAGCAGCCTCTTCTTTCGATGAACCCGACAGATCAACAAGAATGCGACTGCCCCCAGGCCAAAGCTCATGTAGATCACTCCATTCATCCTCTGGCACATTATAGCGGATACTAGAAGAAGTAAAGCCATGTCCAGAACCCATGATCTTTAAGAAGCTAATATCAATAACAACCTGTGTTTTCAAGTGATAATCACCTGGTGGAATATAGATGACTGCCCCTGGTTTCCCTCCATCATTTTCATCAATCTCTTTTTGTCTTTTTTTAATGTCTAAAAGAATACTGTTAATGACTTCGCCAATATCGTTAAATGGATCTCCTATTGTCCATTGGGTTACATCATAATAATTTTTACTCACCATTACTCCTCCTGATGAGCGATTCTTTAATTAGAATCGCTCTTTTGTTCCTTCGAATACGTTTTGTTTTGACTAGCTCTTAACTGAACCAGCGGTTATTCCTTGAACAATGAATCGCTGTGCTACGATTGATAAAACCATTACAGGTAAACTAAAAATTAGAGCTCCCGCACACATCGGACCCAAGTCCATACTGTAAGCTGATAAAAATTCGGATAATCCAACCGTAAATGTTTTTGCCTCTGTACTAGTTAATAACAACGACAATAAAAATTCATTCCAAGATAGGAATAGCGTAAATACAAAGGCTGTAGCCAAACCTGGTGTACAGATCGGCAAGATGATTCGAATAAATGTCTGGAGACTTGAAGCTCCGTCCATACAAGCCGCTTCATCAATACTCGTTGGAATCCCTTCATAGAAACCGAGCATGACCCACATAACAAAAGGCATATTTATCGCTGCATAAACAATAATTAAGGCAACTCTCGTATCATACAAACCAAGATTTGTAATCAACTCATAAATCGGTACAGCAATACTCGATGTCGGAATCATTTTTAAACACAACACGACAATAATCAAAAAAGTGGCAATCTTAGCTCCTGAACGTTGAATAGCATAAGAAGATAACGCCCCTAAAACTACTGCAATCAAAGTACTGCAAACAGCAACTAAAAAACTATTTAAAATGTAGTGAAAAGCTGGCATTCGTTCGAATAAACCAGTGAAATTTTCCACAGATAGAACTGTTGGAAAAAATTTAGCAGGAATTGAAACAACCTCAGCACCTGGCTTGAAGGATGAACTAATCAAGTACAGATAGGGAAACAGCCAGACTACAGCACATACAATCGCTAAAATTATCAGTAATTTACTTTGAACACTTCTTTTTTTCTCCACTTGCTATCCCCTCCTACACCGATTGTTTTTTCTTCGGATTCCATAGTCCTTGCATGAACACAAGAGTGAACACAACGAGTACTACCACAAGTATTAATGCCATTGCACTTGCATACCCGACTTTGTTATATCTGGTCAGCGTTTTATAGATGACAACACTGATAAGTTCTGATGAATTGTTCGGCCCACCCTGCGTCATCGCCCAAACAATATCAAACGTTCTTGCAGCATCAATAATTCGGATGGATAATGCGGTTAATAATACTGGTTTAATATTTGGTAGTTTGATTTTAATAATTTTTTGCCACCAATTTGCCCCATCAATCGTAGCTGCTTCAATCATGCTTCCATCAAGTCCTTGAAGACCGGCAAGAATCATCAGCATCATGAACGGGGTCGTTAACCAAATATCCGCAAAACAACAAGCCAATAACGACCATTTCTCATCCGCAAGCCAAAGGATCTGGTTCGAATTTTCAAGAAGACCAACATTTACTAATAGTTGATTGATAATGCCAAACTGCGCGCTCAACATTAACTTCCAAATCAAACCAGCCACTAGCGGTGCAATCATTAGTGGGGTCAAAATGAGTGACCGGATGACCTTGTTTCCTTTAAAGTTTTCTTCAAAAACCAAGGCTAGGATCGTTCCTAATATTAGTTCGACAACAACAGCAATAAAGATGTAGACAAGCGTATTTTTTAACGGCTGTAAAAAGCTTTCATTTCCAAAAGCTTTAATATAATTGTCAAAACCAACAAACTCCTTCATACCATTTGGATCAAAGCTATATAGACTATCAAAAGCCATTTTGAAAATCGGATAAATCATAAAAATCCCCATAAATAATGCGCCTGGTAAAAAGAAGGCAAGCACGGTTTTTCTGGATATCAACTGCATGGTTTTTCCTCCTTGTTCTTGTCTTACTCTATGATGATCTCAATTTCAGATTTCGCATCTTTAAGAGCATCTTTAGGAGTCGCTTTTCCAGATAACGCCGACTGAACAGCTTTAGCTAGCACTTCTTCAATTTCTGTCCAATAAGGAGTAGCAGGTCTATTTTGAGAGTAATCATTATCTAACGTTTCTAATACAGCTCCGAGATGCTCATCGCCTGCTTGTGTTTCATACTTTTCATATATTGACGTTCTCCCTGCGATCTTCAATGAACCTTCAGTCATATATTTCTCGTTATTGTCATACATAAATTTCAGATATTCGATTGCTGCCTCTTGATTCTCAGAATTTTTCATCACACATTGATACCATGGTCCTGTTGTAGCGGCTACACCAGCAGAGCCGCCGATCATTGGTGCTACACCAACTTTTTCCTTATTCAGTTCATAAGCAGCCGGATATTGATGGCTCCAGTTTAATTGCATCGCAAGTTTTCCATTATTAAACATTTCCTGAGCCTCAGTAGATGCGACAGATAGTGTTTCTTCAGGTGCATAGCCTTTTTCATAGAGATCACATAGATATTGCAACGCATCAACATAAGGTTTTTCATCAACCAATACTTCATTATCCTTACCTAAAACTAACGGTTTTGCTCCAGCCTGTGATGCTTGATCAAGGAAACTACAAACCGTATCTCCAGATGCCATCCCGAAAACAGCGGTTCCATACATATCATCTTTAGTAAAGAATTCCGCACATTCTTTGTATTCTTCCCAAGTAGTAGGGACTTTTAAATCGTGACCATATTTCTTGTTGAATTCTGTTTTATTTTTCTCATCTTCAAAGAGATCTTTTCTATAAATGAGTACTTTACTATTAATCCACATCGGAAGTCCTAACAACTTATCATTCAACGTCCCACCCTCTTCAAGTGTCGGAAGAAAATCAGAAGTGATCTTGTCATCCACTGATTTATTAAGTGGTGTTAATGCGTTTTCAAAAGCGGATAACCAGAGAACGTCCAGACAAACAACATCATGAGCCGCCGATTTTGATTTCACTTCTGTCGAAACTTTGTCATACATTCCAGAATAAGGAACTGAATCGACCACTACCTTATAACCTGTTTCCTTTTTGAAAGCATCAGCAGTACTATTAGCGATCTTCTCAGCAGGACTTCCACTTTCTACAAGGACTGTAATTGTCTTGTCCTTTCCTGCTTCTTTACTTTCCGAACCATTTCCACAAGCAGAAAGTACTAATGTGCTTACCAGTGTCAAAGCCGCTAAAGCAAACACGCCAAATCTCTTTTTATTCTTTTTCATTTTTCCACTACCTTTCTTTTCGACCATTTAAGAATTAAATGCAAATGACAATCAATTATTCCAGCAATACATTCAAACCTAATCTTGGCGGCTTTTTTATGAACCGCTTTCATTACAAATCTATACACAGTGTTAAAAAGGAACCAAGTTAATCTTAGTTGATTCACTACCTCCTTTTCATTTTTGTAAGCTCTTTCTAACACCCTACGCCGTAAGTATAAAATATGAAATTATTAATGTCAAACGTTTTCAAAAATATTTTCTCTAATTCGTCAAAATGGGATTAGAAATAAAAAAGGAAGGAACGAATTTTAGTTTAGAAAAAGGCCGTTCCCGATGGCACACTCTTTCTTATCCCAAAAAAAGTGTTTTAATATTGAAATCCAAATGACGCATTTTAATGAAAATATTTTCATAAATTGCTTGAAATTATCTATTCCACATTGTATGATAGCCGTATGATAACTAGACAGTAATTTACAAACGCTTCCACTCGAAGCGTTACAGTCATTTGAGTTACGTAAACCATCAGGTAAAGAGAGGCTGCACAAATATGGACAAAGTGGGAATAAAGGCGATCGCAGAAAAAAGTGGTGTTTCCCTAACTACTGTTTCAAGATATTTTAATAAACCAGAGCTATTATCACAAAAAACAAAAGATAAAATACAAGCAGTGATTCAAGAATTAAATTATAGTCAGGATAACGTTGCCAGAATATTAGTAACAGGAAAATCTAATCTTGTAGGCGTCATTTTCCCTCAGTTACACCTTAGCTTCTACACAGAATTGCTGAATCAGCTCATTCAATTTGGGGAAGAAAAAGACTACAGTTTTATTGTTTATACCTCAAGAGATACGAAAGAAGAAGAACTAAACGTCATCGACATGTTAAAGTCCTACCGTGTAAAAGGGATTATTTTATTAAGTCATATTCTGGATTCAGAGAACATTGAAAAATTAGATGTTCCCATCATCTCAATTGAGCGTGCTGGTGGGGATTTTTGCCAAATCAATAACGATAATTATACTGGTGGCAAGCTTGCTGGGGAAAAATTGATGGCTGACGGATGTGAAGTATTGATCCATATTAATAATGGATATTATGATGATTGGCCTTCCTTCAAACGAATTGTAGGATTTGAATTTTCAGTGAAGGATGCGCTTCATGAAACAATCATTCGTGAAGAACTGACCGACCCATATTCTGAAGAAGCATCCACTACTATGTCTGTGGTTCTAGATAATTTACTTGAAAAATATCCAAATAAAAAAATGGGTGTTTTCTGCTCAAACGATGATATTGCAAATATGCTTCAAAGAGACTGCATACGAAAAGGGATAAAAATACCAGAAGAGTTAGAAATAATCGGATATGATAATTCCCCAGTATCTGACAACGCTATTTACCCCATCACATCAATAGACCAAAATATTCCATTGATGGCAGAAATAGCTGTGAATTCGTTAGATACGTACATCCCTCACGAAAATGTAGTAGCTGCGAAACTGATAGAAAAGGGTACCACTTTATAGATTGTCGTGATTTTAATCGTGCCTAGTATAATTACCTTTGTGAAATTTCATTGATATAATGATTTATTCACAAAGGTTAATTGTCAATCTAAACAGATTGACAATTATGATACCTTGAACAATCAGCTCGTCATATTACCGGAATAACCATTACCTAAGTTGATTATTTCAGTGAATTTATTAGTTTGGATATTATACTTAATTTTGAAAATATTCATTCCGTTAACCCACTCTTTGTTGATTTGTTTATTCCTATGATAAACAATTGTAACCCCTAACAACTCATTGTTTTTTACCTCTTGAGAATAAATTTCTAGAGATTCCAATTTAGAAGTAGTCTCATTAGCATCTTGATACGTATCTCTATTTTGACCGAAATACTCTTTTTTTAGCTCATCTGATAAATAGCCAGATACTTCCCGTTTTCTATTCTCATAATTTTCAGGCGTAAAATTCAAGTTAGCCTCGAACAACTTGGTAACTATATTGATGAAATCAGTGTTTAAGTCAACATCTACTCCCGAATTGATGCATTGCCTCTGAATTTTTTTCAATGACTCAGAAGAGTCTTCTGCCTGTTTTTCTAAACGCTCATTTTTCTGATGCAACTCTTCTTCCTTATCTGCGAGGTCTTTATTTTTCTTATTCAGAACTGCAATCGACTCTTTTAAAGAAATCGTTTCTTGCTGCTGCTTAGCATTACAAAAGCCTATACCAAGAGTAACTAACACAAAAATCAGTTTGATTAATATCTTTTTTCTCATATTTTCTCCTTCTTATTTTTTTGCTTCTTTTGCCAAGCCTCCAATACCAGCTCGAACACCTTGAGAGTTTGAAACATCATTCGTCAATACAACGATCGCATAAGGCTTATCACTCAGAACGATCCCTATATCGTTTTCCACCATCGCAAGTTCTCCAGTTTTATTTGCCACAGGAACATCTAACTGACTTGGTATTTTTGTCTTCACTTGCTGGCGCTTCATAATTTCAAGTATAGCGGAATACTTTTGATTCTCACGATTTCCGTATAAAGTCTTAAGAAATTTCATCGTGTCTTCAAGTGTGGTGTAATTTTCACTGCCTTGTGTCAACATTTTCCGCTGCAATTTCGTACCAGAATAGCCTTTCTCCGTGAAGTAGCTATTTAATGTTTCCATGTCAACATGATCAATCAACATATTCGTGGCGTTGTTATCACTAACAGTAATCATTTGCTCTATCAGACTTTGAACAGATTGACCTCCTGCTGTTTCACCAGTTCGGCCTTTGTCATATAGATACTCCATAATGAATACTTTAATGACTGAGGCTGAAATCATTTGATCATTATTATTGTTCGATAGATATTTTTTATCGTCGAAATAGTAGACGCCATATGCAACTTTCCCTGCGTTCTGATTGATTTGCTTCAATGCACTAAATGAACCTTTTTGACCTTTGCCCTCTGCTGGTGCGCCAACAGCCCTCGCGAAACAAATATCACCTGCTAAAAGATACCCGAATGACGTATCGATTTGCCCTTCATGTACTGATTCGGCACCGTATCCGCCCATTTCAATGATCTTTGTACTCGTACCATGATAATCTTCTGCTAGGATCGCGGTATGTCCGTCATTTCCGAACCCAGTCCCCAGATTCACCACGATAATATCGCCTGCTTTCGCTTCACTTTCTTGGATTTCTTGAAGGTATTGTTTTGCTCCTCGTGCATCCGTTGTCATGGAAGGCGTCGCCCAAGGTACTTGAGGCGTTTTATATCCAGCCTTCGTCAATACAAACCATACAAAACTGGAACAATCCGCAAATCCATTTTTATCAGGATTCTCGACCGTCCCAAGTTGAGTTCGTTTTTCTTGGGAATAACTAAAGTAACCCAATAGTCCTCGTGCCACTTCAAGAATGTCGCCGCCATCACCGCTATTGGCAGAGGCACATTCTGCTGCTAAACTTTCTAACTGACCTTTTGCTGCATTTTCCATAGCCGCCCCAGAAATGGGGTCGCTGCTGCCAAACTTCGCAAACCATTTGTCTGCCCTAGCATTTCGCTCTTCTGAATGCCATTGAGAAGAATCTTGGCTGAGTCCTTCAAACCAAAGCAACCATTGGTGCTGTGCTTCGTGAACATCGGTTAATTGTAATGCAGCTTTCGCTTTGGCATAATATGGATTCTCTAGTTCCTTTTTGAGAAATTCCAACTGGACTCCTAAGTTCGACATCTCTTTCCCTTTTTCTGCCGCAAACGATCGTAGCGCCTCTTTCCGAGAACCTAACCATTGCGCCAAACCGAACGCGCCACTTGATGGATTTTCAATGGCTGGATTAAATCCGCCGCTTTCAAAATCCATACAACCCATTGGCCCTGCTGCACCTTGACTCGTTGCATCAAGTTCCGTTATAAAAAAATCGTAAATAGCTTTTGCATTTTCTTCTGATCCAGCATTATCAATATTAATAGATACCGCACTAGGTCTATCTTCACAAAGGTTTTCATCGTCTACGCCCATAATGTACATTCCCAAGATGAACAAAAAAGCAACGACTAAAACTGGAATCAGACAGCCCAGGAGACCACATCCGCAGCCTCTTTTTTTTCTGGTTTCTTCCATCCCAGTAATCCTCTCCAAAAAGAAAAATCCCTAGAGACTGATTTTCTCTAGGGTTGAACGTACATGTTAAATTTGTGGGCTTCTGCCTTCCGGCAAAGTAAAATCTTTCCCCAGTTTTGCTTCAATCGTTTTACCTGATACACTATAATTCGAGTGGTCACTTGAACCTGGATCGATAGTAATCTGCTCTTTTGAGTTTCCCGTCATTTTTATTGTTCGATCATTTTTTGTGTGACCACTTATTTGTTGCACCGCTTGTAACGAGTTTTGATTAGTAATCATTGATCGAGATTGCTTCAATTGAGTAATTTGTTGCGTCAAAGAATCATTCGCAATTAACTTTGGTGTTTTCTGAGTTAATGGTACTAACTGACCAACATAATTTTTTGGAGGTTGTGCCAAGCTCATTTTTCGGTTGGTTTTTCCAGCAACTTTACCATTTTGAATCAATTGATCAATTGGCAAAGCAGAAACAGATAGTGGAGTGGGATCACCAATTGGAGTTGGTACTTGTACGCTGGGTGGCTCTATCGTCTTTCGTGGATGTGGCATTTTTGCAGGCGGACTTCCAATGATTGGTCGGCCATTTACAAGTAATTTCTCTCCTTCAAATGGCAATTGTTTTTTTCTGCCATAAGCAATTTCCGAAGGCTTGGCATTCGATTGTTTTACTGGTGTGGCGTGTTGCTGTTTTGTTCGTTGGAACAACTGACTTGCCGCTAATATACCTGGATGGATCTTCCCAGCAACATTCTCTCCTCTTAAAATTGCTCGTTCCGTTAAATCTTTTCCTCGATGAATGGTTCGGCTAACTTCTCTTGTCGTAGTTTGTGCTTTGGATTTTGCCTCAGCTAATGTACGATCCGCTTGTCCTAATCCCAGCTTTGCTAAAATATCTTTCCGTTTTACGAATACGGTCAACGAAACAATCCCTCGAACAAACATATTACCGATAAAACCAGCTACGGTATTCATTAGAATCAAATCATCAATAATATTGAAAACAAGGAACGCCACTAGAATTAACACACTATAAATCGATTTTTGAAAGACAAATCCCACAAACGTTTTTAACCCACGAAAAATCATATAATCCATGCCTGGAAAGAAGGAAACGATCAACATAAAAGCGATTGCCAACAGCATCAACAGCACTCCTAACTGGAATAAAAAACGAACCATTCCGATCATCAAGATAGGAATTCCAACAGATACATTTAAACTTGGACTCATTAATCCCACGATCATTTTGTAAATACTCTTTGTTGGTTGAATGAACGCACGATAAGATTCTGTTTTTTCATCATCTTCTTTTGCCGCATCGATCACAACATTAGAGATATTTTTTAAGGCTTCACTTTTGATACTTTCAGACAAGAACTCTGTTGGTTTGATCCCAGCCTTTTCTAACTCTTTAATATCAGTAGTTCCATAATTTAATAATAGATACGGATCGACAACCGCCTTCTGATAATACATTTCACGAATTTGTTTGATCGCATCCTCACTGGTGGTCGCAACACTTAGATCATCAATTCCGTTGGTCGCTTCAAAAATTAACCCTTCAACAGCAGTTGACCAGGTATTTAAATCCTTCGTCATTTTTTCACCCTGACTGGTTACTGTGCCATTTCCAAACCAAAGAATTGAAAAACCAACTACACATAAAAAGCGGACAAGGGCTCGCTTTGCCTGATTTCCACTTCTACAAACCTTCAAATAGAAGATATAAACGACATATCCTCCAGTTAATCCTAGACCGACCACATTAAATAGCTTATCGTAGATATTTTTAGAGAATTGGAAAAAGGTATGGATAAGACCATCCATTGCCGCTCCTTTATAGAGTTTTTCGATAATAAAATCAAATACCTGCCAAATAATTTTGTTCGTGCTAAACGACATGTTAGTAATCATCTGGATAAAGTCTGTCCCGTTTTTTCCAAATAACATCTTTCCAAGTGAAAATTCTGTATCACCTATGTACGAAGAGAAAGTATCAAGGTGGTATTTGCCCACAGTATAGATCGCTTCTTTATCCGACTTTGCATAGGCTGATACAGATAGAAGCAGGATCAAAAGGATGGGAAGTAAGATAAACAACAGCCTTCGTTTGTTCGTTCTGACCAATTTTAAATCCCTCCTTTTTTTTATTTTTAGACATCAAAAAAGAGTCTGCTTCCAGACCCTTTTATAAACTATTCTTTTGCTTCAAAAACTTTCGTCACATTTTCTTGTTCAATCGCTTGGATAAATTCCGTTTCAGAAATTGGTTCGAATTCCTTTCCATTTGAAGTTGCCGCAGATTCACGAACATGATCTTTTATTTTCTTTTTCAAGTCAGGATCAGAATACTCCGTTTCGTTATACTTGATATAGTAAACATTGTTCTCATCATTTTTTGCTTTCATCAAATAAACTTGCAATACATCTTTTTCAGATAAATCAGTCGGAAAATAACCTGAATCAAAATCATAATCTTTTCGTTCCTCATTATCTTTCTTGTTGTATTTACTCTTAAAATCCATGACTGTTTTCACAGCAATTTTTGTTTGATCATCCATTTTATTCATGGATTTACCGCAGCCTGCCATAAGAAGACAAGTCAAAAATAGTAACGCAGCCATCCCATATTTTTTCATTTTACCCCAACCTTTTAAATAGTTGCATAAAAGTATAGCAATGAATGATTTCATTTGTCTACAAGGAATTGATCTATGCGACCTGTTCTTCTGCTTCACTATTACTCGTTTTCTCTGTTGTTTTCAACGCTTCCGTGAACTCTTCAAACAGGCTGTGAACATTTAATTTCCCAACACGGCCATAAATATCACGCATCCAACATTGCCCCTTGATCATCCGTTTCATTTCTTTTCGGTTCTCTTCATTACATTCAAGACCCAAGTGAGTGAGTATTTTGTCTCGTTCGCTATCCTCGTCAAAAGCAAAGACGATCCCATAGTTTCCTTTTTCGTCCTCTGTGCCTAGATCATCAATAAACTGAGTATCCAACACCAATTGATTCATTTGAGATCGCCCTACACGAGCCATCGATGAAATAATTGCTCGACCGGAATTCGATTTATTAAAGACCCAAGCCTCCGTGAAGTAGACGGCTGTTTTCTGCTCAATGTCACGTTTCCCAAACATCTCACAAAAACGTCCCAAGCTGATCATCAAACACAAGGACTTTCTATCGGCATCAGAGTATAATTCAGGTGAAATATCATCTTTGGGCAACGTTAAATCTTGGATTTCCAGCACGGTTGTTTTCTCTTTGAAATCCAGTCCATTATTTTCGCCATAACTAAAACCTAAACGCAAGATCGAATCAGTAATCGTTAAATGTAGAAAACGACCGTATTCATGAATTTTTTCATCCATATGCTTTTCTAGCCAATCAACCACATGCATTAATCCTACCAGTTCACCCTTTTCACGTTGAGTCAATACTTTTTGAATGCCTTCTAATACCGCTCCTTTTAGCTTATGATCCTTTCCTAACGGACTCAATTCATTGATCATATCTTGTGCCACTTGTTTAGCATCAATTCGATCTAGATAAACTAGTGGGTCTAACACACCGTAGTTTTCCTTCTTTTTTGCATCCAATGTCACGTAATTAATGCTATTTAAATGTTGTACGAATAATGGGTAGTTCTGTTGGTAATATGGATTGTTGACCAGTTTCTTGAACCATTTTCTTTTTTCGCCTTTGGGATCTATCAGAAGGCTTTGGGCTTCTAAAAAGGAACTATAGAGGAAAATTAATCCCACAAGAAAGGTTTTCCCTTTACCGGTTTTCCCTGTAACTGCCATGTGTGGCGCATCATAAAGCGCACCTCTAATTCCTTCCGCAATTGCTAAAGGATTCAAAAAGACATACTTATTAGAGGCATAAATTAATTCTTCCAGCTCCGTTTTTTCACCTTTGGAACCATTCAATCCGACAACATCTTGACGGCCAATATACCAACCCGAATCCATTCCCAATTCTGTGATCGTCCCAAAAAGCAATTCTGCAATAGCATCAACATTTGTACGTTGCTTCCAATGCATCTGACCTCCTAACGGCTGTCCAATTAACAGTTTATAGAATAGTTTTACTTGATCATTTTTCCCACGACAGACTCGTACACTTTGACTCAATAGTTTGATAATGGATAAACTACGCTGCCGAACTTCTTCCTTCGTATTCCCATACACAACAAAGCAGCCCAGCCAGTCAATGATTGGCTCATTGTTACTCATACGTTCTCGCATATGTTTTAGTAAATAGCGAATGGTCAGAACACGATCCGTAGGTTCATCCCCATGTTTTTCTTGATCATTTTGTTCATCCTTGAACCGATTGTTTAACCAACCTGCTCGCATCTGGAGTCCTTGTGATCCCCCCAGTTCTGGATAATGAAGTTTCATTCTAAATTCTACGGGAAAATTCAAATCTTGAGCAAACTGGAAAATATTCATATTACTCATATTCTCTGGAAAAGTCCCGATCGGAAGAATAGATAAATAGCTTTCTCCTAGTTCATCCTCAATCCTTAATATGCCTTTTCCATTCTTTACCGGGCGAATGATTGCAGATTGAATATCTTCAATATCTTGCCAATGATCTTCATCCTCAATTTTATGCGGCATTCCTCTGATGTATTGCAGACGATTCACGTAAATCATTTCTTCTTTTGCCAAAGGACGAATCGAAAAAGAATACAACAATTGAGTGACTTCGTTTGAAACTGAGGCGATTTGTTCGAGGATCATTTCACCGTCAGTTCGTTCATACCCAGCGAAGCCCAATACCTCATCCGCTAGTTCATTGGATATTTTCTTAAATGCCTCCTTCAAGCTTTCAGCAATATATTGGTCTTTTATCTTTATTCCCAACAAAAAAGAAGGACGATAAATCGTGCCTTCTCGTTCCAATAAATTGACTGTTTCTTGGGAGTAATACTCGCCAAGCTCAGGATTATTTTGATCAAAACCTTCAGACAGTTTCATGAATCGACTGGATAAATTCATGGTTCGTGGGAACATGATCAATTCCACATCTTCATAAGGTGCCAGTAGCTGCATTAGATTTGCCATTTGTTCTTTGTTTTCTTGAATCGCCTTGGGATTATTTTGCGAAATCGTTTTTGGCGATACTTGGTAGTATGCCCAAATATCGTTTTTGCCAGTTAATAGCAAATTATCTTTTAAACTTCGTATCGGATTTTTTATACCCATATTGAATCCTCCAACTCTTTAGTTTAACAAATTGAAACGCTCAATCCGAAAGTGTAGCTATAATAATTGATTAACCCTCTAAGAAGAACCTCAGTTATCTGAGGTCCTTCTTGTCTTATCCATTTTTTGTAGCATTCTTCCAATGTTTATTAAAATGAACTTCCGCTCCATTATCACTAAAACATTTTTTTAACATATTTTTGATATCGTCTCTACCTTTTCCATTTAAATCAGCCTCCAAATCTGGAAAATAGTGAGAATTAGTATTGAATAAATTTTTTGCATCTTTGTTGTTCTTATAAAAGTCTTCCTTTCCATTGAAGACAACATATGTTTCAATAATACGTCTGATAGGATTTAACATCATTTCGGGTTTATCTTCTGTGTACAAGAATGCTAGTTCATGCCATAAAGCTTCATAGTTTGTCTTGAAGTCTTGATTCTTATTCTCAATTCTACTAATTTTTGTTTGATTATCACATCGTTGTAACTTGTAAAAATTGCTTTCTTCAAATGCATTTTTTTTATCTCTTCTATTTTTAATCTCAAACGAGCAATTCAAGTAGAAAAAAGTATTGTGTGTAAGCAAAATGAACTGGTCTGAACAACTTTTCTTATCGCACATTTTTATTACTTTTTGTAGTTCATCAATAATCAAGTATTGCATTGTATCATCATTTGAAGTCATTGGATCATCAAAAACAATAACCTTGTTAGTACCATTCGATGAATCTGAAACTTCCGAGAGTTTTTCAATAAAATATAAAAATGCAATAATATTCTTTTCGCCCGTGGATAACTCAGTTATGGGTCTTATTTCTCCTTGATGGTTTTTTATTTCGTAAAATTCTTGATCGTCAACTTTCTTTCTGATCATTTCAAACGATACCAAATATCTTAGCTTGTTGTTGGTATTATGCGCAAGCTTTTCTGTATTTTTTGTCTTGTTTTTGAGAGCGGATATTTCATTGTCAATTGCACCAATTTTATCGTTCTCTTTTCTTATTTTATCTACTTCAACATTAAAATTACTTTGTGCTTCTGCTTCTCTTCTATCTAGCGCTTCCAACTTAACTAGCTCAGAATCCAATTTGAATTTATCAATTATTTTTTTTACTTCATGAAGCCTTAAAGCTCGCATTGCCTCATCTTGTTTAGCTTTCAGATTATTTGAAAAATCATTATTTAATTTTACTATTTCTTCATAATCAGAAATAACATCATCAAAATTTTCTGGAAAATCTAAATTTAATGCTACTTCCTCTTTGAACAAGTTCTTTTCTTTTTCATTTAAGGCAGACAAAAGAGCCTCTAAAAAAGAAACTTGATCCTTAACTAATACGGTTATATTATCGTTGAGAACTCCTACCCTTTCTAAGTAATCAGGATAAAAATCATTTGTGTCTACTTTTATAGCTGAAATAGTGTTTCTCAAAGCTTCAATTTTTTCTTTTCCGTTTAGAATTCTCTTTTTTAAAAGCTCTACTTCATCTGCCGAAAAATATTTTTTTAGTATGGTCAATCGTTCTTCAGTAACAAAGTTTCCACAAAAAGAACATTTCTCTCCAGAATTGTGTATATGCATTCCTTTTTCTGCAAAGTTGGTTTTTTGAGGATTATCAGATAATTCTTCTAATACTATTTTACTTTCTACTTTAGCGTCAAGTATCTCATTCACAGACTCTTGATATTTAGCAAAATTAATTTTTGGAAATGTTATAGTTTTCACAGTTTTCTTTTCAGATTTTAGTATACTGTTATTTTTTTCAATATCATTTTGTTCAAGAAGATTTGCATATGGAATCTCGCGCTTAAAGGTGTCTTTACGGTATGTGCGAGCATTTTCAACTAGTCGGTTATCCTTGGCTATTGTTGTTGCAGACTGAGTATAGAATGACTCGATTTCTTTACTCTTGTTTTTCTTTTCTTTCTTACTATCTTCAAGTTTCGAAAATACATTCTTAATCTTTTTGTTTTCAGGCTCCCTAATTTCCTTTGACATTTTTTCTATGTCTAAAATTAGATTTTCTTTTTCAGCTTCTTTATCTGTAATTTGTTCATTTATAGAAGTATTCTCTTCACCGAGTGTAACAGCATTCAATTTTTTATCTTCACCGACAATAGAATCAAAACCTTGAAATACCCGAATATCCAGACTATCGCCATACTGTTCATTCATAAGACTAGTAATTGTTGATTTACCAGTACCATTTTTTCCAAAAACAAAATTAATAGGTTTGTCAAATTCAATATCACTATTCGAAAAAATTACCGTGGTACTAAAATCCAGCTTCATAATTGCCCCCATTTCTCTTCTCATAAGGAAATAACTTGTTCTAATATAAGAAAACGATTGTGATTTATTTCATTATAACAGAACGAATTGGAGCATAACTAGTTGAATCGTAATGATATTATAAACAATATTTGTACCTATTTCTTGAATCTAATTACTTCGTTTATATCTGATTGTCTAAATGCTGCTCCGTTAAAAAAGTATATATCTCGCCAATGAATTATTATCAAATAAATTACAAGATCAAAGACATAATAATAAAGCTTCTTCCCGTCCGGTTGAACCTTGTTTAATAACAATACGCTTGCTATTGGGAAACCTATATAACATAGTGCTGGTAAAAATGGCAGAATTTCAGCCCCTCGTTGAATAGGATCACGAAAAGCTCCCCACATTAATCCAAACACAAAAAGGAAGCTGCCAATGTTCACCACCGCTATTGGTGCAGGCAAACGACCTAAATTCCCTAAATCTTGTATGCGATAGGGTTCTTTAAATGCTGCTGAGTAATTGTGCGGTTCCCATTTCATGATTAACCACCAAACAACTTCTCAATAATCGTACCCATGCCATCAAATACTTTTTCTGGATCATTCAAGAAGAAATAAGCGATCGCTCCACCTACAAATGCAGAAATAATCTGAACGACTTTTGACTTCGCAAAGTTTTTGGAAGCCAAATAGACGACCAACATGATAATCGCATATTTCCCTTGTTCCAATATAAAATCAGACAGTTGTTTTAATCCCATCTTGTGATTCCCTCATTTCTACCATGTATGGTTTAGTTTCTGGACATAATACTTGCCCAATTTTTTTACTACTTCAAAAGACATATTTTCTTGCCAAATCAATTCTGTTCCTTTGTCTTTGAACTTGACCGCTGCTTTCACTACAAAATGGTCTTTTTCTTTGAATACCTGGCCTGTTACTTCGTCAATGCTCGCTGAACCTTGCAGCCCTTCTGGATCATCCATCATATAGCGCATATCTGCCGAAGAGCTTTTCGCATACTTCTCCAAAAATTCCTCAATATAAGTCATTACTTCTCTACGGATATGACCATTGACTGAATCAAAATCATTCGGATCGAAATCTAAGATTTTTGCCTTCTCTTTGTTTTCCTTTAACGCAGTGAAATAAGGATAAGAAATCACTCGACTTCCTGCCATAGAAGTTTGGAAAGGAATATTCAATAGTTGACTGGCCGTGACTTCCTTTGGTTGATCATCCTCTCCTTTTGTTTCGATAATATAAGTAACTTTGTAAGAAGCAGTCGAAACACCTGACACTTTTTTCAACGAGATAAAAGCGGCTGACTTTAATGTTCGCTTTCCTGAAAAGATCGAATTACCTTCCTTGATTCCTTGGGCAAAGTAATCGTTCATTAGAGTTTCTTGTCTCAATTTTTGAGTCTCACTATCATCAGAAACCGCCATGTACAATGCGACAAAGCGGTTCATAAAGGATTCAATTTCAGGTGTGAGCACTACCGAGCTACTAGCCTCTTCTTTGCTTTTCTGTTGAATAGTAGTGACCACTTTGTTTAGTGAACTCACTTTTACTCGTAAGCCTTGAGTTTGAAGAAAGGCAAATACTCCTGAAACACTTAGAAAAAGAATTCCTAACCAAAACAAACGTCTCATTGCTTTGGTTTGAATCCTTCGTACTTTCGGTATTTTTTCACTAGTTGTTTTATCTTTCTTTTTAATTCGCCGCTCCTTCATTCAATAGACAACTCCTTTTGATTATTCGAGCCATCTTACCGTTTGAAAAATCGAAACTTCCAGATCAATCCAACCATTGACATCAAGCCTAAACCTAAAGCGGATAAACTTTCGTTAGAGGCTTCGCCTGTATTTGGTAAAACTTTTGTCGATCCATCCGCAACCTTTATAGAAATGTTTCCATCTGGTAATGGAGTGACTTCACTTTCAATGGGTGCTAATCCGGCTGCCGTTTGTTTATAGGCTACGCCGTCTTTCACTGAAACAATTTGTTCTCCTGTCGCCGTTTCTATGGGTGCCTCTACTGTTGGATTCAATACAACGTCTTCTCCTGGATTGGATGGTGTGGGTATCTGTGGTTGTTCTGGTTGAGCAGGTACCTCTGGCTTACTAGGTTTTTCCGGCTGTTCTGGTTTCTCTGGCGTTTCAGGGACTTCCGGTGTTTCGGGAATCTCCGGTACTTCTGGCGTTTCGGGAACCTCGGGTGTCTCTGGTACTTCTGGTGTTTCAGGAACCTCCGGAGTTTCGGGTAATTCTGGATCGGTCGGTAGCTCTGGGGCTGTTGGTAGTTCTCCAGGCAATTCTTCACTCAATCCATCTTCCGTAGAAACACGTTCAACTTGATTTCCCTGTTCTACCATTGGCATATCTACCTCACCAGCTTGTACAAAAGAACTTCCAAATTGTAAACCATATAAAGTTACACTGGTAATTGTTAAGGTTGTGATCATTATTTTTTTCATGTTCTATTCTCCATTCACTAAAAATTTATTTCTAAAGAGTACATTGTCAGGCTTTCATAATGCTCTAAAAATACTTGATTCAATCCAGAAATGGTTTCCGACACAATTTGTACACGATCCACCTCTGGATAAATTTGAGTTAACTTTTCAATGACTTCTTCACTACACCATTTGATAAATCGCTGCCGCTGTTGCTCCCTCTCATTGATATAACGTACTCGTTGATTCACATAGCGTTGGTATATTGTTGGTTCATTCTTATACTTCACTTTCAATTCCTTTGGTAAGCCAATGAATGGCTCATTTTGGGGTTTCAACGTAGTTAAAACAGCCTCGATCAATTGGCGAAACTCTTGAAACTGATCATGCTCATACCAGATTAAAAAATCAGACACATCAAAACAGACCTTTCTTTCCCATTTTTAGCGGATATTTTTCAGATTCTATCTTTTCAATTTGAGAATAGCGATAATAGAAGACTCGTCCATTCTCTTCAATCCCGACAAATGGATTACTTTCAAAAAGCTTGAGCAATAAGTCGGCTGCTTGATACTTTGTATAGTTGGCAAATAGCTGATAGCACGCAAATCGTCCATCATCAAATGTTAGGAATAGCTCATACCGATTCCGTTTGAAACCTTGCTTCCAAGCCAAGCGATCCTTCTTTTGTAGACATTCAAATTTGGCACCCAAAAAAGGCCAAATAAAACTGACTATGAAAAATCCGATCAATGTATATAGGATCAATCGAAGCATTCTCTTATCTCTCCTGCCGTTTCTTCATGTACACCGAATAAAGATCAAGAAACCCATCCGCCAATTGCTGGATCACAAAGTTTTGCAGGAAACGATTATTCTGAATGCGCATCATTTCATAGCCTTCAGTAAAGGTATCTTCCTCGTCATACCGTTTGACCGCTCGGTGTCGCTCACTTTCCATGATGAAGGCAAAGTCAGTGGCTCCAAAAACCACAGGTGTGAGTAACCCCTCGGATCGTAGAAGAACAATATAGCGTTCCGCAAAATGTTCCGAATTCATCATGTTTTTTTCTCGTTCTTGGAATAGGTACTCACGAGCAATCACGGCATTCGTCACACTATCACTGAGGAAACGGTAGTCCGGCGGACGTTTTTGTTCTGCTTCAAACTTTTGATACAACAACCAGGCGCAACGATACTCTGCTTGCAGGTATTCTTTTTCCTTTGGCAAAAATTCATCAATTGAACATAGCTGACGAATCGAAGACTCAAACAGATACATGTAATGCTCAATAAATTCCTCTTCAACAATTGGTTCTCCAATAAATTCCATTTTTATGCGTCACCTCCACTAAAAAGAGGCTCCATCGAGTCTCTTGAATTCAAGTGATTCATTTTTAGTTTTCGAATAATACACTTTGCGGATCAACCAACATTCCTTGAGAAAGGCTGTTGTCCATGCAAAGCTCAAAATGTAAATGGCTGCCTGTACTGTTTCCGGTGCTGCCTACATAACCGATTATCTGGCTTTGCGAGACAGTATCGCCTACTTTGACGATAGATTGTTGTTGATGTGCATATAGAGCGGTTGTACCATCTTCGTGTTGGATCACCACATAGTTCCCCCAAGAGGTATGGAATTCTGCCTTGATCACTCTACCGGACTTCACCGCATAAATTCGTTCGCCCTGAGCTGCCACCATATCTAACCCACGATGAAACTCGCCATTGCGATTGCCAAACACACTCGAAATAGTGTAATTTTGCAAAGGAGTTTTGTAGCCTGAGCTACTAATAATTGGTCCTTGAAGATCCTTGTCATAGTCTGTTAAATCATAAGTTTCAATAAGACCATTCAGTTTTCGATCGTACTGAGTATCTGTGGCATATCGTCCTGTTAAATACTTTGTTGCTTCTTGATAGGTTTTCGCATTTGATTTCCAAACGCCTGCATAATAATTGGAATCACCAGTAATTCCCTCTTTTAAAAGTGTGGCATAATCATTGAAGCAATCTTCATAATTTTCATACACCCGAAAACCTGCTTGGGTCGCATAAAGCGTGCCGTTCCCTAAGTCTTCTTGTGTTGCCATTGAGACGGATTTCCCATTGTGTGTTCCTTTAATCCCGAACAAGTTATAGTTTGGTTCCTGGGCTAACTGGCTTTTACCCGAAGCCGATTCCAAGATGGCTTGAGCGATCATCACAGATGCATACAACTCTTTTTCCTTCCCTATCTTTCGAGCCGACTCACCGATCTTACGAATAAAGTGATCCACGGATTCATCTTTTTCAAAATGAATCGATCCATCTTGTGTCACGATACTTGAAGGAACCGTTCGTGATAGATCAACGGTCGCTTCTTGATCGACAATCGTTTCTGGTGTTGGGACTTCTTGAGAAATCTGGTTTGATTGTTCTGGCGCTGATTCTTCTTTTGGTGCTGCCGGTTTCTCTGTTTCTTTTTTTTGTTCTTCCTTTTTCGGAGTTTCTTGATCACTCGGTGTCGAAGATTCCGAAGGTTTCGTGCCACTACTAGTTGATTCTGTAGTCGATTCACTGCTTGAAGAGCTGCTTTCGGTAGATTCTTTTGTCGAAGACTCTTCTGTAGAAGCGGTACTGCTTTCTGATGTTTCTGTGGTATCGGTAGCTTTTTGGACTTGTTCTGTCGCTTCTTTGGTTGAGGGCATGTCACTTGCCAAGACTGCCATTGGTGTCGAAAGAAACGCTTGTAACGTAAAAATAAAGGCCGAAACCATTCTCGAAAATGTCTTCATCTAGTCCATCCTTTCTCATTCAATTCTGTGGTTTATCATATCGTCATATTTTCCAGCGCTCAGTATTGCCATAATGATCACACCGAAGAAAGCACCGATCATAAAGGCTACGATGATCCAAAACATACACAACTCCCTTTTTACGTTAAATTTCATACTGTTTTCATGTGGCTACATGGCTCAAAGCTAGAAGCCCAGTTAAATAACCGATCCCGATTACAATAGGTACCTCATTTAGAATCGTAAACAAATAAATGCAGGCAACTTGAAACAGTGAGTAAATCGGTTCGTTGGATGTTTCAACTGAATGCGTTCGTATTCGTATCGTGGGTTCTTCACTAGCATTAGCCCTTTGTTGGTTCGAGATTTTTTCATCATTGATCCAGCGCCCTTCAATTAGCCCCAAACCAAGTTTCACCTCTTTACTGGCTTCACTTGCCGGATATTCTTTCAAGAATTCACCCTGTACGACCGCTCGTTTGGGTGTGTTTAGTCCACCATCACAACGGATAAGTGTCACAATTGGTGTCTGATCATCCGTAGGAATTGCCATCAAGTCGCCACGGCTTTGATCAACGACATCATTTTTTATCGCCACGTACTCATAAACTTTCGTAAAGTCAGTTAAATAAAAGATTTGCTGCAAGGTTGTTTTCGGCAGATTTCCAAGCGATCCGCCACTTTGAACCAGATTGTGAGCAAGGAGTACGTAGTTGCCTTTTCCTAACTGCTGATTCTGATAGTACGTTCCGACCCCAACCATTAGATTCTGATTGTCGATTCCTGCAAGAATTTTCGAATGAATATCAGCGCTGGGGATATACAACGCCCCTACGCCCCACTGATTCACGATCTCGGCATACCGCAACTGAGCTTTCGCGTAAGCAGCGGGCGTAACTGGTTTGATTTGACGTGGACAGTAAGTCGCTTTTTGCAGTTTCTTTTTTTGTTTATCTCGATTGCTTTGTTTCAAATCAATCGGTTGTTTGATTTGTTCTGCTTGGTCATTGGCTTGTAGTAATAAGTGATACCCGTAGTAACTGGCACAAGAAATCACAACCCCTAAAACGATCCATAGAAATGGTAGGTTCTTCCATAGCTTTTTCACGATACCCTCCTCTAAAAAATAGAAGCGCCCTGGTACGGACGCTTCGTTGATCTAGCTTATTTTTTATTTTGACGTTTCTGGTTTACAACGATAAAAAGAGCACTTGCTACGAACACAAGACCTAAGAGTATCCAAGTAACTGGACTTCCCAATGATCCTGATGTTTGAGGCAACGTACCTGCTGGACTAGTCGATTTTGCTGGTTCGATTGGTTTATTTATTGTAATGGTTTGGCCTTTGTTGTTGAAATCTTTTTCAGAAGCTACAGGCTCATCGTTATAAGTTGTTTCTTCAAAAGCGACCAATTGGATTTGACTGTCTTTACCAAATAATTGTTGAACAGCGACATCTTCAATCGTGACTGTGACCGTTCCTGTTGATTCTTTCGGTGTGAACTTGATGGTTGAAGTTAATTCTTTTCCATCGATCATGACTGGTAATTTTGTCCGTGTATCCATCCAAGTAACTTTTTGATCGTACTCAACGTTAGGCGTTAAGTCTTCAAAAGCAACTTTATCAGTCAATGTTACTTTGCCATCGGAAGTGACTTCTACTTTGCCATTCACGAGAGCTTGCGTACCGATCTTAGGATTTCTTACTTTCCCGGTTTGTTTCTCAGTCTCAAGTTCTTTTTCATCGGCAATCGGTGTGTCATTTGTAGATAGCTGCTCGTAGGCAACTAAGACTTTTCCTTTCGCAGCGGATAAGTTGGCTTCAAACGGAACATCGACATAGCCTTCCAACAATTCAACGTCATTCAGTGTTGAAAATTCAGTCGCCTCTTCTTGTTCTTCCACATCTGCTGGTTCTTCGGTATCAACAACTTCTTGCGTGGCTGCTTTTGGTTGAATCGTTTCTTTTGATCCATCCGAATCTTTTGTCGTTTCTTTTTCTTTGTCGCTATCGTTTTCTTTTGATTCTTCTTTTTCAGCCGCTTCTTTGGCAAGATTTTCATAGTATTCTCTCGCATTGATAGTAGAAGTGACGGTGCCATCCTTCCCTGCAACAACAGTGATCGATCCTGTCACGCTATTTCCGTTCGGGTCTTTGAATTCTTTTTCAGATTCACGATCCATCATGATTAAATCAAATTTGTAAGTCTGACCTGAGATAAGGTTCTTATAAAATACTCGGTCGAATCCTTTCACTTTTGCCAATGGATCAGATAGTTTTGTTTCGTTTTCGTTCTGATCATAGAAGAAAAACTCGGTATGGATTTCTGGAGTCACAAATTGAATCGCTTCTGCTTCATTCGTCAAATCATCATGACGAGCGACTTCTTCCCACTCACTCGTTAAAGGATTGTAGAATTCTAAGACATTGATCCAAACACCCTTTTTACCATGCATTCCTGTAGCATCAAATTCTAAATACATGTTTTTAACGAATTGGGCCTGTTTTGCTTCGAACTCATTCACTTGCTTCAATGATTCTTCGCCAAGCTGTTCACCTGTTCCAAACTCGACAAAATCAGAAGTAAGGCGTAGTTTTGCATTTGCAGGTGCTTGGTTCGGCTGGATCATGACTTCATCTCGTAGCTTTTGTCCGATCATTGGATTCACAAATTGTGCCCCGTCTTGGTTACTTGCTTGAGAAGTCAACCCAAAATTAAGTGTTGGATTATTTACGTTAATCGTGTTTTCTCCAGATTTCACTACGATTGATCCTTTTGCTTTTTCTGGATCAATGTAGTGCCCTTTGATGGTTTTAAGCTCTTTCCAATCGACTTTTGTGTTGTTCTTCAAGTCATTGGTGATCTTTATTATCCCATTTTTATCCGTCTTCACTTTATGATCCTTGCCATTGTACTGAAGATTAAATTCTACGCCTTCAAGGTTTTTCCCTTTATCATTTTGTTTGATCAGTGTTAAATTGGCATAACGTGGATTACTCACATTAATCGTATTTGAACCGGATTTCACTACTAACGATCCCTTCGCATTGGCTGTATCGATGTAGTGACCAGCAATCGTTGCCGTTTCTTCCCAATCAATTTTCGTATTATTTTTCAGTTCATTCGTCACTTGAATTTGACCGTTTTTGTCAGTCTTGACGGTATGTTCTTTCCCGTTGTAAGTCAGTTTGAATTGAACACCTTCAAGGTTAAGGCCCACATCATTCTTCTTGTTCAGCGTAACGTTCGCATACCGTGGATTGGTCACTTTGAGTTCATTGGAACCTTCCTTGATGGTGATCTTGCCTTTAGATGACGCAGAATCAATATAGTGACCAGCGATCGTAGCCGTTTCTTCGTACTCTACCACTGTACCGATAGGATAATTTGGTGATTTTAAATTCCCATTTGCATCTGTTTTTACAGTGGTGGATTTTCCATCAGCCGTTAGTTTGAAAGAAACGCCAGCCATATTATCGCCTTTATCATTTACTTTTTTCAGTGAAATATAGCCCTCTTCCTTTGCATTATGGAAGACATAAATTTTTTCAGCAGGTGACTTCGTTTTAATATCAGAAATAATATTTCCATCAGGATAATAGGAATGCCAGAATTTATTGTCGCTTGGTGTATTTCCCCAGAAGAATCCAATGTGGCAGTCATAGTTGGTTACCGACACATCCGGTTCAAAATAAATAATATCTCCTTTACGCATGGTACCACTAGCTAACATTTCAGAAACCGTATTGTACGTGTCCGCATAAGTTGTCGCACGTAAAACATCACGCCAGTTATAAGCGTTCGCTGCACCACCAAATCCCGTACTATTATTCGTAATTCTTGAAATATCGCCTCCAGCTCTACGAATAACCATAGCTACAAATCCTGTACAGTTCATCCCAGGCCCATAGCTTGTCGGTGCTCCGTTTGGACTTAGGCAATACCCTTCGTCTGGATTTAAATACAATCCACGATACGGAGTTCCCAAATAGAAGGAATCATTTTGGTGAGCGGTCAATTCAGCGTTAATTGCTTTTGTAGAAATACCGAAAAAGGTTGGTAAATCTGCCGATAATGCTCTCGCACTCCGGAAAAGAACTGGATCACCAGGAACGCCAGCTCCAGAACCATAGACACTTTCATCCAAGGCTACTTCTCTTTGTGTATCTTCTTTATCCTCAGATTCCACATTCTCCTGGTCTTTTCTATTTTCAGAAGACTCCGTGCTGCTTGTACTTTCCGAGGTTTCCTGACTTGATTCAACCGGATCAGCTTTCGTGGCTTCTGTGGACTTCGGTTTCTCATCATTCTTTTGTACCTGAGTTGCACCGGTGTTTTCCGCATAAGCCGTGATCGCTTGAATTGGAATGATTTGCGTAAGCAGCGTGACGATCATCACGAGCGAAACAATGATTCTACTGATTTTCGTTTTCATAAACTTCCTCCAATAATAGTTAGTATTTTTCCATTCGAGTTCACTTATGGACTTCGATTTCTTACCTGATGAAAGGCGTTCACCACCTTTTTAGACAAAAAAATAGCATCGTTCTATGAATGAGGCTTCTTAGGACGTTGCTTTAGGTACTTTATTCAATTTTAGACAATCACTATTTAATAATTTTCAAATGACACTTTTCTACAAAATCGACTGGGATCAGCTTTTCTGCATAATCCGAATTGATTTCCGTAACACGAACTTCACCATATTCTTGAAGATATGACCAAAACTGTTCTGTCACATCCCATTGCCTTTTTTTGACATAATTCATAAAGTAGGTTCGCTCTTGATTCACTTCATCCATACGCTCAATCACCTGAACAAAGATCGGATCATAGATGACTTGTTTAAATTTTCCATCTAACCATTCAAAAGTAACTGGATAGTCTAAACTATCCAACTGTTTCAGTTCTCGTAAAAATAAATTTCTAAACTGTCCGAAGAATTCATCAAAGCTCAAGTCTTTAAATGGAATCTTCAAAAGATACTCAGTCAATTTCGCTTTGTACCAATAATAAATTTCACCAAAGAAGGCTTTCCCTTCTTCGATATTTTGCAATAAATCTTGATTCCCAAGGTGAAAGGAACCTGCATATTTGATCAACTCCATCGTATGAGAAACACCTTTCTAACCAAAGAAGAGCTACTTCATGAAACAGCCATCCGAAACATAGACAACTTGTCCTTCCAATCGAATATCTCGCCCAAGAGCTTCTTCATCAATGTAGTTTTCTAATTCCTTGGGTACAGTGATCAAGCCTTGATCAACCCAATAACTTCCCAGCTTTTCATCCGTATCAACATCCGGTAGAAACATGACATCCTCAGCATTCTCCAGTAAATCTTCTTCTGACGAAAACAAATCTCCAATTAATTCTTTTGCATGATCTCGTACCTCGCTGGGTAATTCCGAATACTGTTCATATAATTCATTTAAGCGATCCAAACTATCGTATTGAGTCACAGTAAATGGCGCATCCGAATCCAAAATGATGGTTTCTTCTTCGGATTCATTTAAACCTAGTTTCGGTGCTATATCAGAGTAGTCTACTGGTAGGTCAAACCAGCCGCCTTGAATAGTTCCACTGACATATTTAGACAAATTAGCTATATATATTTGTGCTTCCATCGAATGCACTCCTTATCTAAACAAATACATTTTCTATCAGTAAGACTGATCCTTGATAAAATGATTCATTGACATATCGACCGAGATCAAGTAATTCTTCTTGAATGCTCTCTTCCGTCATACCATGATTAGTATCTTCACAAATAGACCGGCTTAATAATTGCCGCACTTCATCAACTGATAGAGAACTGTATTCAATTTTTTTGTTATACACTTCGATCACGCAGTTCGAATAAACGATCAGTGGCTTTACACCAATCTTCACAGCGATCAAAGCACTTTTCGGGACACTGAAAGAATAAAATTCAATCTGACTTAAATCACTTGGTTTCACCTGCCAACTTAACTCCTCCAATTTGAGTTCGTAACTTTTTCTCACCTCCAGCAATCGTGCAATTTCTTGCCATGCCGGATCACCCTGAAATTCACCACGTTCAAGAATTCGTTCAATCAAATCCATCGAATTATTGAAGACACTCAATGCTCGAACTCGTTGATTAATCGCTTCGATTTTTTCCTGACAGTGACTAATTCCTGAAAAAAGCTAGTCCTTGTTATCCTCCAACTAAATCACCTCCTGATGATTGAAACCAAGTAAGATAGTTTTCTTTATCCTCACTCAACTCCACATTTTCAATCGTTGCGTTCACAAAATCTCTACCAGAAAGTTCATCGACAATTTTTAGTAGCTTTAGTGTGGGCGCTACTTGGGTTTCAAACCATCGTTCCGCTCGTTCGATCGAAAACTTTTCTGCTTTCATGGAAAAGTTCAACTCTCTGACTGTCCGAAACATTTTGGCCCACCGCTCATTCACAATTCTTGATTCAGAATCAAGCAAGTCATAAACCGTCAATTTGTCATTGATCAATCCAGCGCCGATCTCCCCTAAGCTCGTTCCGGTAATAAAGCGATCAATAATCTCAGTTGCTTTTTCAGCAGCGCTACGCAATTCGTAGCGATTGTAGATACCATATTTTAGTAAGGCATCTTCCACTGAAATACGCTCACGATTGGCAATCTCATAGCGTTTTTCATAGAAGTTGAAGAACATCGGGGATTTTCTTGATCCAAAATAAAGGGATAGCCCCTTGTTTCTAGCTACCCCTGATTCTGTATAATATCCCCCATAGTTTTCAAATAATTTGAAGCTATCTTCGATCAGTCCTTTGTGTTCCTTTTCCAGAATAGAAAACAAATCAAAGTATTCGTCATCATCTCGCATCCACATTTCATCAATGGCAATATCGATCCGGCTGCATTGAACACGGCTATAGCAACTTTCTAGCATTCCTTGTTTTTGCCAAAGGTGTAATAGGTATTCCTGCCAGTCTGTTTTTCGTTCCTTCAACACCAGTTCATACTCACGGCAACCTTGTCCTGAGAATTGAATCAATACATTTTTCGTTGTTTCTTTTGTATGCCAAAACACCCAGATATTTCCTCGTACAGATACCTGGTCAAACATGTAGAGTCCTGTTGAACGGGTTTCAAACTCTAACTCATCCATGCCTAACACTCGTTGGATAATATCTTTAGGTGTTGCATCAAAAAAGGACAAGCGCAAATAATCGATCATGACTCTCATTTCTACCCCATGTTTCATGTAGACACGAAAATACTCTTCGAGCTTTTGTTTCACCTCTTCTGGAATCGGGCGCTTGCCTTGTTCCATTTTTTTGTAATAGGACAAAGAGATGTCCAGTATTTGTGCAAATTTTCGTTGAGAAACTGGCTTTTGTTTTCCAGTCTTCGCATTGGTTAACCCAAATCTGTATCGATAGTTTCGCAGTTCTTTAGGCTCCAATTTTTCTACACCTCAATTAAATAACGAAATTGATTTTTTTCGACTCTTCAAAAAGAGCCATCAAACCTTTGGGATTATTGACTCTTAATTTTTGTGTCCCTTCAAAATCGTTGAAAAGGACACAAACGTTCATCTTCGATGAAGCCTTATATAGCCATCTTTGTTGAGCTTTTTTTGTTTCGTTATTTTATTTCTACCCCCCCTATTAGATACTGGGGGGTAACGGTTTAGGGCAGGCGCAAGCGCCTGCCCTAAACCATCCACGCACACACTTGGCGTGTGCGTTTGCCCTTGCCATACGCGGCTGGCGCCGCTGCCAGTGCAAACGCCACGCTCTACTGAGTGCATGGCTATGCGGGCATAGTTTCCCCTCCAGTATCTACAGTGGATCATTTTTTATAAAATGTTTTCTTCAATCATCAATCGTTCCGCAAGATCTTCCGGTGACAAAAAGGTGGCGAAAATCGCAGCCGTTAACTCTTTCCTCTCTCCATTTCTCAACCGATGAAGCTTTTTCAACAATAAAATATCTTCTTCTGTCAGTAAAATTTGACTTACAGGAATCCCATTCCTCAAAATATCCTTTCGCAAGAAAAGATAGGTGGTCCGTTTTTCAATTTTAGCGATCCACGAATACAGTGTCCTTGAAGAGAATTCCGAATCAATCAACTTTGCGGCCGTTCGTACTCGATAATATTTTTCACTCACACGTCATCACCTCACTCGCTTAATAGATTACTCGATGGTAATATCACCAGCTTTATTCAACTTCTCTTGCCGCTTTCTCTGATATTCTTCTGAAACCATTTTTCTGAGTTGCCTTTCATCATCAGCACTATACATGTCATCCATCAATTTTTGGTCTTCTACAGTTATTCGTGCTGGTTCAAAATCCAGTTCGATCATGTGATCAAATTTGGCAAACTCCGTTAGAAAATCAAAATCATTCGGAACAAAGGGACTATACAATTCTTGGGGAATCCCTTTCCCAATATCTAAATAGCCCCGACCAACTCCTGATTTATTAACAAAACTTTTATTTTTATTTTCGTCGCCAAAGCTCATTTTATAGCCCAGCTCAGATAATCTTCCCAATGACACTTTTGCGAGTAGATTGTCTCGAATACCATTCGGCAAACTTTGAGCATCTGGACGCTGCAAGGCAATGATCATATACACACCAGCTTGACGACCTTGAAGAATTAACGGCATTAATACTTTTAAAACCCTATCCGTTTCTTTGTAGTCCAAGGTACTAAAAAATGCGGCCCATTCATCAATGATCACAACGTAAGGCGGCATGTCATAGAAAGCATAGTTTTTTCCCATAGTATAATTTTTGTGTTCTCGCATGTACTTGTAGCGCTTGATCATCATTTCAAAGCTGTCTTCTAGCAAGCGAAATATTTCTTCTTTTTCCATCACTACGTGTCCTTTAAAAGCTGGTAAATCCGCTAGAACACCTAAATCTGATTTCTTTGGATCAGCAATTTTCACCGTGCCGATTTCCATAAACACCTTGATTAGCGTATAAATGAAAAAGGTCTTCCCACCACCGATCCCGCCGCTAATAAGTAGGTTCGGCAGCTTGTCATATTCCCAAAAGACACCCTTCATGATTTCAATTGAGCCATTTTCTGCTTTGACCTCTCGAATAGACAAGCGGCGCTCAATGGTATCCAGCAATAACTTGTAGGTGACTAACATCGGTTTCCGATCAATCTCAACTAAATCACCAAGAAATAGTTCCTCCAATACCGATCCCATCATCAGAAATTCCTTATGATTTTTCCCACCAAGCTCGAAGGTGAAACAATCCAATGAATTCATTTTTTTATAGTATACCTTTGGTAATTGGATCAGTTCTTTCGAACCAGTTTCAGTTTTCACCTTTTTAATATCTACCAAATTGTTTTCAATAAGGTATTTCAACAACCATTGGCAGCGTTGAAGTCTGCTAAAGTAACCACCGTTTTCTTTGGATCGCTTCATAGCAAAAAGAGAAACAGCAATCGTTAGGAATAGTAGCCCTGACACTAATATTCCTAGCATGATTATTTTGGCCAAAGCCTTTTGATTTCCATCGATCACTGAAACAATGTTTGTCCAATTTTTCCACCATAACCAAGCTGCTAAAGATAAAGTCGGGATCGAAAAGAAAAACGTATACCAGCCATTTAGATACCGATAATACAATTGGATTCTCTTTCCTTTATAGGAGAATAGACCTCTCACATCTTCACCTTTCCTTTCTTAATGATTAGCAGCAATGGCAAACTATCGTTTATTTTTTATTCTTATCACTTTCACCGGATTGAGTTGGATTTGCGACAGCTTTTTGAACGGTCACTTTCTTCAAACCTTCGGCATAAATATCTAATTCGTAATACTCTCGATTCCCATCTTGTGCTGCAATGTACGTCAAATGGAACTCTGGATTTACTAATTCAACCGCTTCACGCCATTTAAATGTTTCGATCTCAGCAGTTGGCGGGAACGTAACCCGACTTGAAATTTTCTTTTTATCGCCAAAGACTAGTTCAGCCCTCTTTTTCGTAATCTCCCCTGTGCTTTGTCTTGTTTCATCGTCAAAACCAAGCACTGGGTCTTCCAGCGAACTAAAGCGAATTGCTCCTAGACTAGAAACATCTAAGGCTTCTGTAATGTTGTTGTTGTCTTTAAATTTTAAAACCATAGTTACACACCTTCCTTAACTGTCGCATTCGATAAATAAAGCGAGAAATCTAAATAACCATTTACCGAGTTGATCGTTCGTCCATCATCATTCGTTTCTCGACTTGAAATTCGAACTTTATCAGGAACCAAGTAGGCTTCGTCAAAATCAATCTCAATTTCACCTTCTGGTAACACCGCAGCACTTTTATCGATCACGATTGGTAAAGCGCCATGTTTTTCAGAATCACCATAGAATTTCACGTAACTACCAAGAACACCGTTCACTTCTTTTGGTGCTTCTTTGAATTGTGTTCCTAGAATAAAGACTCTTCCGACCCATTCTTTTTTTACTTTTAGCTTCGTTAGTTTCAATTTCTTTCCTTCTTTCCAAGAGTTTGTTTTTCAATGTATATGAAGAATCTTATGTTTTCTTTCGACAAAAAAATTGAACTGTAGAATAACAGAAAGACACACTCAAATATTGAATGTGTCTAATCTATACGTATTCAAATTTTTCTTTCAAGCTAGTAGGTCTGCTAACAGCTTGCTAACACTTTTTTGTCTTTTTAGTTTATTTGCTACCACAAACTATTAAATGTCAGATTCAAATTTTTGTTTTAAATCCCGAAATGAAGCTATTCTATAGCATTCTATGGGATAATAGTGAGAAGGGGCGCCTCTACTTCTAAGCGGACGGTCGGGGGTTCGAATCCCTCCTGTGATGTCAAAAACCGTTAGAGACTAGGTCTCTAACGGTTTTTCTTTATATTTTTATTCTTTGACTGTCTTTGGTACCATAACTAACGCGCACATCGCTAAACCTAATACGATGAATAGAACTGCGCCGATTGCATTGCCCTTTGTCAGCATCGCAAAGGCGATCGTACCGAATAGGCTGGCAACAGTTAAAATGATTCCTGATTTTTGGATCCCTGTCAATTTGGCGAAAGAATTTCTAAAACCGATCGTCAATAATAAAGAGCCTACAAATGAAGCAATCCCAAAAACAATGTGTCCCATCAAGATAAGATTTTCCATGTCTCCACCTCCCTCAGAACCACTATACTAGATGTTCTGAAGGAAGACGAAGATTGTGCTTGGATACGTTACTCTACTTGATAGCGTAAAATCGTACGACGTTTTTCTGGTGCTGTTTTTCTGGCATCATTTAGATAGATTTCTCGATGAAGATAGCTGCTGCGTGTTAGACCATTCTCTTTAACGAATTGATCCATCTTTTGGAATGAAGCTGGCTCGTCATCAAATGAACCCAGATGCGGCAGCTGAACACATTTCCCATCCTCAATTGTTTCAAAGGAAAGCTCGCTTAATAAGTCATTCGGTTCTTTCTTTTGCACAGCAGCTACAGCTGTTTCGAACATCTCTTGCGTGATCCAATCCGGTTGACGCAACATAATCTTGTACTCGAAGCTTTCTTTATCAGTAATATCATCGACATTTTTCGTAGACCAAATACCTTCTAATGGAAAGATTGCAAATTCGGAATACTCAAACTCGCTTTGCAGCTCCTGGTGTGCTTGATAAAATTTTTTGAAGCCCATCTTAATACTCCAAGCGACCGGATAAAGCACTCCTACTCGTTCAGAAAACTCTTGATTGTTAGGATTCCCCTCACCTTGAATCGTAAGAAATTTCTGTGGTGGAACCGTCACAATCTCAACTTTCTTTTTAGTACCATATAAATGCTTCTCTTGTTTTTTCCAATCATATTTCATTTCTTTTCCCTCACTTTCAACTTTGACTTCATTATAGCGAGCATAACCTGCAACCTCGTGTCAGGTTTAATAAATAGTTTTTAATTGATCGATTTTTTTGCTCATTTCCTTTCGAACAGAAGCAGGAGCTAAAACTTCTAACTGCCCGCCAAAGGAAAGCAGAAAACGATACAAACTGTCATTCACCGGATAATCCGCCGAAACCAGCAGTCGTCCATCCACTCCCACATCGATCGTTTCGTAATTTTCATAAACATGATAGGCCAACTCTGGTGCGAAAGCTAAGTGAATCCTAAGCTTTTCGGTCGTATAAATGTTTGCCGAACGAAGTACTTTTTCTGGCGCTTCGCGTTCAAAGGTTTCGACTGTCACTTGCATGTCTCTGATCCGTTTAAGTTTAAAGAGTCGATAATCTTGTTTATCACAGCAATAGGCATAGACATACCATTCTCTTGCTTTAAAAATAAGTTTTAACGGTTCAACTTTACGATCTGAAGCAGCTTTTTCTCGACTAGAGTAACGAAAAGCAATACGCGACCTTTGAAAAATGGCCTTTTGCAGCGTTTGAAACAGCTCTTCATTTCGCGGATTCCAATCTGAAAAATCGATCTCAATCCAATTAGCCGTCTGTTTCTGAAAGACACTACCCATTTTTTTCAGCAAGGTTTGATTCCTTTTCTCGTCGACGCCGCTCATTCCTTGTAAAGCAATCAGAATTTGATTTTGCTCCTCCTCTGAGATCAGCGAACGGTTCAAAACAAAATTTTCAGGCAAGAAAATCCCACCGCCTTTTCCCTGTGTCGTATAAACAGGAATTCCTGCGGCACTCAAGATATCAATGTCGCGATAAATCGTGCGAATCGATACTTCAAATTTTTCTGCTAGCTCTGGTGCGGTCGTCTTTCCCTTATCCATTAAATAGTAGACCATTTGAAATAAACGATATTCTGCCATAAGATTCACCTCCATGATTAGTATATCATCGAGAACCTGCAAACATATGTCAGGTTATAAAAAAACACCATCTGACTAGTCAAATGGCGAGTAAAAATTTTTTTACGGCTTCAACAACACTTTTCCGATGCTTTGCCCTGTTTCTAAATAGTCGTGGGCCTTTTTACCGTCGGCTAATGAGAAAATGGTAGGTTCGCTGATTTTGATTTGCTTTTTAATAAAGTAGTCGAACAAGCGCTCACTGCGTCTTCTTCTCTCTTCATAACTGGTTAGGTAATCCCATAGATCCCCTGTCAAAATACTTTTCGATTCAGACATTAAAGCGACGGGATCAATTTTTATCGGATCACCGCCTGCCATACCGAAAAATACAACTTTCCCTCGATGCTGGATCAATGCTAAACTTTGCTGAATCGTAGAACCAACACCGTCATAAGCGGTTGCAAATTGACCTTCGATGGCTTCAATCCAAGAATTTTCACGGCTTGGAAAAACTTCTTTTACTCCGTGTGATAATGCTAAGGCTTGTTTTTCTGTTGATGAAGCAGATCCATAAACATGGATTCCATCTGCTATCAACATTTGTGAAAGTATCTGGCCAACGCCGCCACTGATCCCCGTAATGAATACTTTCTCGCCAGGTGCATTCCGCCCTAGATCATGGGCAAGAAAATCAGCAGTCATTCCTTGCAAACCAATACTGGCAGCTAATTTACTATCGATCCCTGTAGGCAATTGAATCGCTCGTTCGCTCGGCACTGCTACATATTCAGCATTTGCGAGTGGTACATCCACAAACAAAACAGTTTCTCCGACTTTTTGCTTTGTCACCTTTGCGCCAATTTCAACGATAACGCCAGCACCTTCGTACCCATTGATGTAAGGCTCCTGTTTTTCAATAGAATACTCGCCTCGTCGACGATAGATATCCGCAAAATTCAAGCCGATATAATCAACTTTGACTAATACTTCATTGTCTTTAATCTCTGGTTTAGGCAGCTCTCCGTATTGAAGAACCTCACTGCCGCAAAATGTTTCAAAATATAATGCTTTCATCACGAATACTCCTTTTGTTCTTTTCTCAAATATACTATGGAGAGGATGTCACGGCAAAAAATCGGATTGCATTCCTTTAACTCCTCTGATAAATTTGAAAGATCATGATTCATTGAGAGGAGCAACTTGAATGAAATTAGTAACTTTACCACAAGAATTATCTGTTTATAAGGTAGCAAACTTAAATTTGATCGATTTAGCACAACAACCGCTTTTTATTGGTATAACGGATGAAGAGGTATCGATCGTTTCTGCAACGGATAAGGTTCCAACCGATACGATCGAATGCGAAGATGGTTGGAGAGGGTTTAAGATTGAAGGGATATTGGATTTCAGCCTTGTCGGAATTCTAGCAAAGATCGCTTCATTGTTAGCAGAAGCCGGCATCAGTATTTTTGCTGTTTCAACGTACAATACTGATTATATTTTAGTTAAAGCAGACAAATACGAAGCGTCTATTGAAACTTTGCGTGAAGGTGGATACACTGTCGTTTAGTATTTTTGACCTAGCTGGAGCTGTGTTTTTTGGCAATTTTCGGAATTGTCTTCTTATTTCTTGACGCTGAACACTTAGGAGTCGGCCTCCTTTCATTTCACTCCCATTTTTTTATTTTTCCAGCCTTTTATCCGATATGAAAATAGGACTTTGGTTGGACGAAACGCTTCCGCTTTTCTCTTATTATGAGAGTGTAGTAATAAAGCGGAAATAAAAAATAAAAAAAAATTTTGACGTTGATGCCACACTTAGTAGAAATCAGGAGGATTTAAAAATGAAAAAAAATGGGTTAGATATTACAGTATTGATTTTGGGAATTGCTTGTATTGGATTGTTAACGGTGAATCGTTACATTTTCCGTCCAGTATGGCATACGGGATTTCGAACAGAATTAAGAGAAGTGAAAAACGAAATCAAGAATGGCTTAAACGAGGGTAAAGATGAAATCAAAGAAGCTAAAAACGAAATCAAAGAGGCTTCCAAAGAAGTCAAAAGTGAATTAAAAGAAAAAAGTAAAGAAACCAAACGTGAGTTGAAAGAAAACCGTAAAGAAGCAAAAGAAGAAATGGAAGAAGCCAAAAATGAAGTCAAAGAGGCTAAAAACGAAGTCAAAGAATCTTTGAACCTGTCGTATTAATAAGAACATAAGAAAGGCTTCACGAACAAGCTTTTGGCTTAATTGCCGAGGTGCCAGTTCGTGAAGCTGGACATGGATATCGCTGCTGCTAAGGGGTTTGTCAACTAAACTGTGGAAGTTAATTTATTAAGTTTTCTAGTAAATAGCCTCTCACAGTATTTTTAAGCAACTAGTAGAAAACTGATTGAACGTATAGTTAAATAAACCTGCCCT
>Ga0153985_1000011_pt1 | contig 61227 bp, 58 predicted proteins | sample TSGA069MetaG_FD_104715 | JGI IMG/M metagenome (GOLD analysis project Ga0153985, IMG submission 104715) | Attine ant fungus gardens microbial communities from Georgia, USA - TSGA069 MetaG | ecosystem: Host-associated > Fungi > Mycelium > Unclassified | place: USA: Georgia, Alexander Wildlife...
GGTTTCCGAGAGTGGTCAAACGGTTTTGGTTTGACGATTGTCTGAAACCATGAAACAACTCGAGAGTGGATTGGTTTCAAAAAAACTCTCGATAAATGCGTCCACTTTATTGACACAGATCCAATAGGTGTTCTTTTTTTGTAATATGTGTAGTTTCGTAATAATCTCTCTTATCGTATGATAAAATGTACTTAAGTAGTGATAACACATGCAACAGCTATTGACTTTATTTGATTCACTGTCTAAAACAGGAATAATTCTTTTCATTTTGTTCAGCTTCTTAATTACCTTAGGTATCGTGATCCTTATTTTTTCTTTTTCTAAAGCATTAAAAAATAAGTAGCTAATGGAAAATGAAACTATCATATTAACAAGAAAGCCTAACAGAACAATTCTGCTAGGCTTCTTCGAGGTATCAAAATGGTTTGATCTAAAACACAAATGTAACACAAAATTTGATTATGGTGTATCCATTTTATATTACTCGCAACTATTCATACTTACTATTTGTAGTACGTTACAATAACTTTATCGCCCTCAGACAGAACTCTTAATGCCGATCCGAGATACTTTGAGCTTAGCTTAATTGCATTAGGATAGTTGGTTTCATAAATGTTTCCAGCCGTCTTATCGCCTTCTGCACTTTTCCCCTCATTACCTGTGACTTTCAATCCTAATTCTTCCAAATTCTCCTTAACACTGTCATAGTTTGAATTAAAAACATCGTTATTGCTAATGACAAGATAGCCGGCATTTTCCAGCTTTTCTCTATTTTTTACGTAAACCGCAGAACTATAATCTTCCGTTTTCTCTAAGCCTAATTCACTTATGACATCGTCATTTTTAGTCTGCTTTGCAGAAGTCTTTTCAGTCTTTTCAGAACTGCTTGTTGTAGTTCCACCATAATAATTTAGAATGACTCTATCACCTTCAGTCATTACTTTGATCGCTGAACCAATATAGCCAGAAGTAAATTTTATTTCATCCGGATAATCGGTAGAAATAATTTCCCCAACATTATCTGAATCAGAAGATGATTCACTTTTGATGCCTTTTACCTTCAAATTTCTCGCTTCTAAGCTTGCTTTGGCACTCTCGTATTTTTGTACATAGATTGTATTTGCATTTATGACTGGATAGCCGGCAGCCTCAATTTTCTCTTTATTTTCGACTAGAATCGCATTCTCAGTCTTAGAATCAGCATTCTCATCAACTTTTTTTAGTTCTAACTCATCAATTATATCTTGACTTGTTACTTTCTTAACCGATGACTCCGTCGTTTCTTTGACCTTACTTGAACTATTCGTTGAAGAACTCGTTCCATCGTTTGTTGAACAACCAGCCAACCCCATAACCAACAGAAAAGTAGCCCCCGCTAATAATCCTCTTTTAAATACAACACTTTTCATCTAATTCCCCCTATTGTTTAAAAACGTTTTTTGTTAATTACTATTCTAGTTTACAACATCCAACACATTAAACGCTACTATAAAATCAAAAATAATTATCATTCCAATTAAAAATTAAAAAAATGCGTGAAAAACAACTAATTTTGAACATCTCTCGGTTATAAACAAAAAAACACCATGATCTTTTTTTAGATCATGGTGTTCTCAATCACAATTATTTATTCGCACGTTTTTGGTATGCGCCTTCTTGTGTACTGATTTCCAGCATTTCGCCTTCTTCAATAAAATCAGGAACGTTTACAACTAAGCCTGTTTCCATTGTCGCAGGTTTGCCTGAACCAGTGACTGTTGCACCTTTAATTGATGGTTGTGTCTCAACAACTTTCAAGACAACTGAAGATGGCAACATTACGCCGATAACTTCATCGCCGAAGAACTGGATCTTCACTTCCATATTTTCAAGGATAAATTTCATTTCATCTGCAACGGTCGATACAGGAATTTCATATTGTTCATATGTTTCTAAATCCATGAAAATAGCAACATCATCTTGACTGTACAAATATTGAACAGGTTTTGTATCGATCATTGCTTTTTCAAATTTTTCGTCTGGACGGAATGTTGTATCATACGTTGAACCTGAACGTACATCGCGTAATTTCATACGCATAACTGTATTTCCTTTACCAGGTTTGTGGTGGCTAGCATCTAGAACTTTGATCAATTTTCCGTCTTGAACGAAAGTCATACCAGCTCTTAAATCGCTTGCTGAAATCATTAATAAGCACTCCTATTCTTATTTTATATGTTCGAATTCTTCTAACGCGAAGATTCGATGGATCGTCATTCATGTACGATTCTACTATAAAATGAACCTTTTTCATTGTAGCAAATAACCCTTGTAGTTACTAGGGAAATTTAGTTATCTATCTGGAAACTCAGCGTAATTTGCTTATTTCGCTGCTCGAACTCGGAAGAAGTTTAACTTTGGTAATTGATTCAACGTCATTTCTAATGAAGGACCCATTAGAAGCAAAACGATTAGCGTACCAAAGCCAATGTGTCCACCTAGTAAAAAACCGGTCAAAAAGATCATCGCATCTAATACGATCCGAGCGATTTTTACTGAACTCTTCAGTAAACGTTTCAATAATATCATCAACGATTCATAGGCGGCAGAACCTGCATCTGCTAATAGATAAATACCTGTCCCAATGCCAAAAATGATCGATCCCGCAATAATCGAAAAATAGCCGGTCCCACTAGGAATCGTATGCAGTATCCCTACCCAGTCTAAAATATTTAGTCAAAAACCCAATCCAAAACTGTTGATGATACTCCCAAATCCAATCATTTTCCGGTCATAGAAAAAGACGATCACGAGTATGATCCCATTAAACAACATACTGACAGTTCCAAATTTCAAAGGCACATGCTGCAAAATTCCTAATACTAATGTGCTAATGGCATCCGCACCTAATTCGCTGACAACAATCAATCGAACGCCGATCGCAGCAATAAATGTTCCTATAACAGCAAAAAATAATTGCTTCACTACATTTGGTTTGATAATTTCGTTCCTCACTTTCTTTATATGACTAAGTGCAACATCTCACCTTGGTAAACTGTTTTACTTAAAAATTTTCTGATAGAAATCCATACTGCTAACTGATCGCTAGCTCCAGTTCTGTTTCAGTTTCCTTCACTCACATATCTTCACACGTAAAGAATTCAGTTCAGTATAAAGCAGAAGTACAGTATTTTCCTGCTACTACTACGTAAAAAAGCGTGATTAACAGACAAAGTGGTTGTGAAAGAAGTGGGCAGCTTCAATAAATTTCTGCTTATTTTCGAATGCTAGTTCTGCTTAGTGAAACTTAATAGTAACTGTATGCGTAGCTTGCGAGGAAGAAGCTTCTGGAACACCGTTTACTCGAAAAAAGGAGCTATGACAAATCTTTTGTCACAGCTCCTAGAATTGTTCTGTTAGTTCCATTCTCTTTTTAGACGTGCTTTGTAGGAATTGAATCGGTCTACTAAAGGCACAGCAGCTTCTTTAACGGCGCAATATTTGTCGACCATTGTTACGATGTAGCTTTCCTTATATTTGGGAGGCGTAATCGTTGCTCCCCACATATGCTTAATAATAATATCACGTTCAAGTTCAGACAACTCAGTGATCTTTTCTGCGTTCTTCACAGCAATCCGCGGATGCATGTAGGCATGGGATCCTTCATCGAATTTCGTTGTCCGCCAGTCATAGTAGAACAAATCATGTAATAGACCCGCACGAGCAGTTGCTCTAGCATCGCCGTTAAATTGTTTTGCTAATTTGTAGCTATTATAAGAAACACTGATCGAGTGTTCCAAACGTGTTGAATTCATATGTTGGGTGTAGTTTGCTAATCTTTGTACTTCATCGGTAGCTAATAAATCTTCAATATAAGAAACGTATTCTTCATCGTCACGCCAGTTTTCTGTCATGGATATAAAGCCCCTTTTCATTTATCTCTGTCGATAAGTATAGCACGGTGAAGAAAAGTTGAATAGGCTTCCATGAGTTTGTGAATAAAGTTTAACAGTTCCTTAATAACAGTTATCAAATTGTGAATTTTTACTTAAGTAAGTGGAACATTAACACACCGGCCGCAATCGCGACATTCAGTGACTCCGCTTGCCCCTTAATTGTAATGTACAAGTTCTGATCCGTCATCGCTAATAGCTCCGGCGACATCCCTTGTCCTTCATTTCCCATCACTAAGGCGAAATCCGTCATTTTCTCGACCGCAAGATAATCTTTTGCGTCTTTATCTAGCGCTGTTCCTAAAACAGGATGGTCCGCTTGCTGGAATTGCGGGATAATCTCGGGTAGAGCCCCATTTCTTACTGATAAATGATAGAGACTGCCTTGAGTGCTGCGCAAGGTTTTCGGATTATACAGATCCGCACTGCCCGATCCTAAGATAACGCCGGAAAATCCTGCCGCATCCGCCGTACGAATCATCGTGCCGACATTGCCAGGGTCCTGCACCTTATCCAGCAATAACCACGCACCGGAAAAATCATCGCTCTCTTCCACAGGCATCTCTGCTACAGCGATCATTCCCTGCGGTGTTGGCTGACTGGCTAACGTTTTCAATACCTCGTCGGAGACTAAGTAATAATCAGTTAGATTCTCTTCGATCCATTCAGACCATTCGTTTAAGCCCCGCTGACTGATAAATACTTCTTTCAACACCACACTGGCAGCTTGGGCTTCTTGAATCAGATGAAACCCTTCTAATAAATAGGTCCGAGTCTGTTGCCGGTATTTTTTTTGTTGTAGTTTTTTGGTTTCTTTGATCAATGTATTTTTACTCGATTGAATTTCTTTCAACGTATTCACCTCGTTGGTTACCCTATATTTTCTGTTTGATACAGCTACGTCTGCCATTATAGCACGCGAATTCTTGTCTCAACCAGAAAAAGTCGTTATCATAGGAGAGAAGATAAAAATAATGGGAGGTTTTCTTATGAAGATGTATTTGAATGTTACTGGCCGTGTCCAAGGTGTTGGTTTTAGATATACCACCTACCAATTAGCCATCGAAATTGGGCTGACTGGAACGGTGAAAAATGAAGACGACGGCAGTGTGACGATTGAAGCTGTTGGTACAAAAGAACAAATAGCTGACTTTTTGGAAAAAATCAAAAAGCCGAAAAATCCTTTTGCAAAAGTAGCACATATCGAACAATATGAAGACCCTACCATCAAAGACTATAGTCAATTTAACGTGGTCTATTAAAAATAAGACAAGGTTCCCTTACTTTTCTCGAATTTGATTGAAAACCCCAGTGTTATCTAGTATAGTATTTCGTGTATAAATTTTTATTAGCAGAGGAAGAATTGAATGAATAAATTTAAAAATTGGCTTTTAGGCTCCGGCCTTTTGGGTGTTCTTTTACTATTATCAGGTTGTGTTCGCTCAAATAGTGATGGTACCCCAGATACATCGGGCCTTGTCTATCGAATGCTGGTTGTTCCATTGGAGAATTTTCTTAATTGGATGGTTCAAAACTTCAACTGGTCCTATGGCCTAGCGATCATCGTCTTGACGATCATCGTTCGTTTGATTATCTTGCCATTAGGAATCCATCAATCAAAGAAATCTTTGATTCAATCAGAAAAAATGCAATCAATCAAACCACAAGTTGATGCTGCTCAAGCAAAAGTTAAGCAAGCAACAACACAAGAAGAACAGATGGAAGCACAACGTGAAATGCAAGCTGTCTACAAGGAAAATAATGTCAGCATGATGGGCGGTATGGGCTGTTTACCATTACTGATCCAAATGCCGATCTTCTCAGCTTTGTATTACACAGCTCGTTTCTCGGAAGGGATTCAACATTCAACATTCTTAGGCATTGACATGGCAAAACCAAGTATCCTCTTGGTAGTCGTTGTCGGAGTGGCTTACTTGCTTCAAGGCTATATTTCATTGATTGGTGTGCCAGAAGAGCAAAAGAAAACCATGCGCAGTATGATGATCGCATCACCATTGATGATCGTCTTCATGTCCTTCACTTCACCTGCTGGTGTGGCGCTTTACTGGGTAGTCGGCGGTATCTTTAGTTGTCTGCAAACCTTTATCACAAACGTCTTGATGCGCCCTCGTATCAAAGCAAAGATTCAAGAAGATCAAAAAAATAATCCACCAAAACAAGTTGTTACTAAACCAATCAAAAAGGCTGAACCAGTAGCACCAAAGCAAGTCAGTCAGCCAAAGAATAAAAATAAAAACAACAACAACGGCCGTAATGCCGGTAAACAACAACGAAAATAGCAAAATGAAAAACCATCGCTTGCGGGCGATGGTTTATTTTTTATCTTAAAATATCGATCAAATCTTTTTTTGCTGCTTCTGAAGCCGGCATTACTGAGAAGATTAACCCGATACCGCTAGAAACACCCACCGCCAAACAAACAGTAAATAAATCAACAGATACCGAAATATCCATCACATTCCCAATTGCATAGGCGACGATCATTCCAAGCAGATACCCGATGATCCCTCCAACAAGGGTCAAGGTCATGCCCTCCAGTAGAAACTGCATTCGAATCGCACCGCGTGTCGCGCCTAACGCTCGACGAATCCCGATCTCCTTTGTACGTTCAGAAACAGAGATGTACATCATGTTCATCACACCGACACCCGCGATAAATAGTGAAATACCAGCAACCGCACTAATAAATAGCGTAATACTATTTAACACTTCACTAATTCCATCCGTCATCATCGCCATATTGGAGACTTGATATTCCCCTTGCTGACGCATGGCTCCGGCGGATTCTAGTTTCTTAATCGCTCGGTCAGCGACTTTATTAAGCTGGCTGCCATTTGCTAAGGTCAGAACCACTGAGCTCGTGTCCTGCTCATTCCCGAAGAAATGAATATACGTCTGACGCGGCAGCAGAATCTTAGTCGAGCCTTCTGAAAACATGGTCTCCTCGGCTCCCGCTGGAAAAACACCGATAATCGTAAAGACTTGCTTATCAAGTTCAAAGCCCCGACCTACTGCGCTCTTCGCTGAACCGTAGAGTTCCTTCGCCAATGAAGCGTCAATCGTCACTACTTTGTTTTGCGTTTGGTTATCATACGCACTGATTGCACGACCATGGCTGACAGAATCCCCATCTTTAGAAACAACTCCTACTCGATAATTTTTTGTTTTATCTTTGATTTTGACATCCTTGTAAATATAAGATAAATCGTTTTTAGGGTATGAAACAGATTCAACCCCTTCAACATTTTTCAGCAAACTAAAATCAGAGGACTGGATCATATCAACATTGGAATAATACAGAGCAGTATTTCCAGGAACAAAATTGATATCCACTTCCAGTTTATCTGAGTCTTCGGCAGTGAGACTCTCGATCGTGTCTCGTTCAAAGCCACGGCCAATTGACAAAATGGCAATAACAGCTGCAATCCCGATAATGATCCCAAACATCGTCAATGCACTGCGCTTCTTGTTTTTGAAAATCGATCCGATAGACGAGCGCCAATTTACATAAAACTTCATTCTTCATTCACCGCCCTGTCTTCAGTGATCGCACCATCTCTGATTTTGACTAAACGTGTGCAGTAGGGGACGACTTCAGGATCATGGGTTACTAGAAAGATCGTCGCATGGTCACGGCGGTTCAATTCTTTGAACAAATCCATGATCTCATTCGAGGTATGAGTATCTAACGCCCCAGTCGGTTCATCAGCAATAATAAACTTCGGTTGGTTGATCAACGCTCGAGCAATAGCGACCCGCTGCTGTTGTCCACCAGAAAGTTGACGCGGGTGCTTCTCTGATTTATCCGCAATCCCAACTTTTTCTAACGCTGACATGACTCTTTCCTTCGTCTGATGGAAGCCATAACCGTTATAAAGCAAAGGCAGCTCCACGTTCTCATAGACCGTATAATTTTCGATCAAACTGAAATTTTGGAAGACAAAGCCTACCATTTCATTTCGCGTTTTCGATAATCGATCATCCGTTGTAGTGACCAAATTCTCGTCTTCAAATAGATATTCTCCATCAAATTTCGTATCAATAAAGCCCAGCAAATTGATCAGCGTCGACTTCCCCGATCCTGACGGTCCCATAACCGCGATCATTTCGCCCGCATCAGCTTTCAGGTTGATGTCTTTTAATACATGCAGCGATTCTTCATCGTTGCGATAATACTTATTGATGTTTTTTAGTTCGATCATTTAATCCACCGCCAATTCCTGACCGTCTCGTAATGATTTGTCAGGATTTGAGATGATCCGATCACCGTCCTTAAGGCCATCTTTCAATAGGTAATAGTCCCCTTTATCCTCCGCTTGGATCGTCACTTCCCGAACCTTTCCTTTGTGGTACGCAAAGACATAGTGAGTATCTCCTGTTTTTCGGACCGCCTTTTTGGGGATTCGAATCTCATTCAATGGCAAAACAACTTGAACATTATAGCCATATTGCAGCTCCTCTGTTGGTTTCACGATGAAGCTATAATTGGAAACCGAACTAGTTGCTGCAGAACCTGACGCTCCAGCTTGACTGGCATCCGCACTTGCTTGATCCGGTAATTTATTTACGTGTGTGATCGTTCCGGCAATCTCTTGATTGGTAGTGATTGGTTTAATCGTTACTGCAGCATCTTGATGTACTTGCGGGTAATCATACTCGGAGGCTTTTGCTTCAACGGTTATCTCATTACTAACAATTTTTACAACCGGTACCGAAGGATCATTTTTGCCTTTTTCGTTGATATACGCAGTTCCCTTAGTGGCACTAGCAATTGTTGAGCTGACTTTGGCGCGCATCGTGTTGACACTCTGTGAAGCGGAGCTCAATTCAACATTGGCACTTTCCAGCGCTTGTCTGGCTTGGACAACTGCATCGCTGGCAGCATCTAAACTACTCTCATACTGTGTCCTCTCTTGATTGTATTGCTCTTTCTTCGCAGCACCCTCTTCTGTGTTTTCGTTCGTATTATTATAGTTTGTGATTGCATCATTCAATTTTTGTTGTTCTTTGGCTTGCTTATCTTGTGCAAGCGCTAATGATTCCTGCGCATTAGAAACAGCTAAATTGAGCTTATCTAAATTCGTGCTTTGCTCGTCTGCCTGCTCTTGATACTCTGTGTTGGTATAGCTCAAAAGCAACGACCCTGAGTCTACTTCCTGCCCATCCTGAACATTGATCTCAGAAATTTTTCCTAAAGACTGATCGTAATAATAATCTTGAGTGTGGGTTGCTTCTACAACACCATTGAAAGTTAGCGGATCGGACTTCTTCAAGGTAACTGTTTTAAACGGATTCTCCTTAACCGTGTTACTCTTCATTTGAGAGTAAACGAAAGCTCCAATAAATAAAACGAGTGCAAGAACTCCCGCAATAATACTCCAACGGATCTTTTGTTTTTTCGTCATTTTTTTCTTTTTCATTTAATACTCCTCTGGCTCTGCTTTAAATAAGTCCACGATCACAAGAATCGCTGGGATTAAGAAAATAAATTGGAAAACGATCCCAATAATTACTGTTATGAATGACACATTGACCCCTTCTACTTGCATTTTAGGCTGCATCATCATATTAATTGCTAAACCGACAACACTCCATCCAATGTATACGTAATAAGGCACTTTTGTCGGTGCAACCTCATCAGCTAATTTCTTGTTAGCCATAAAATAGAAAACGACTAAGGCAATCGAAATTAACAATGATAATACAGATATAATTTTAGTCAACGGACTATTCAGATAATCAAACATCTGTAAACCGTAATCTCCTAACATTTTGTAATCACTCATTTTAGGATTTAAACTTTTTGGTAGACCGAATACCCCTGTAGCGACTGAAATCAGAGATAATATAATCAAGATCATATTCCAAGTCTTTGCTTTTTTTAAATGCTTTTCCATTTCATCACTCCATCCAACAGTTTTTCATCTATTCATGAAAAGATTGCAACATCCCTAAGCAAACATTTCACAAAATAATTCTCATTATACTACTAAGTTCATCCTCTTTTGAAGGGTGATCCTGAAAAAAGGTATTTCTGTCCTTAACGTACACAATTCAATAAAATCAACAGATTTGAAGAATTATTTTGCCAGACCTAATAATTAAGAGCCGAGTGAACGACCATAAAATCAATATAGTAGAATTAATGAAATAAACGCTTGCTCGTTCAATGAAAAATGATAAAACTATCCTATTTTTATCATTTTAAAGATTGAATAATTAAATGAAAAAATTTTTCAATTCTTTTACTGAACGATCGGAAAAAGCATTTTTGAGAATACAAAGAAACGCTCATCAACAAAATCGCTGATGAGCGTTTCTTTTCTTTACTAATATAACCCGTACGGGATTTGAACCCGTGCCTCCGCGCTGAGAACGCGGCGTCTTGACCCCTTGACTAACGGGTTGTGCTTTTTCTCAACAGAGAGAATTATACTGCTAAACTATTTTTTTAGAAAGTATTTACACTTCATTTTCGCAAACAATTTAATATGTGTTTATTTAACCATTCATGTTGTTTATATAGTTATTACGTGTATAATAGGTTGTGTATTCAAGTGATTGCTTTTTTTGACGTACTTGAATAAACAACGAAAGAAAAATAAATTCATTTTTTCTCACAGAAAAACGAATGCATTACTAGGAGGACCTATGAATCTATCACAAAGGCAAGAAAAAATCATCGAGATCGTTAAACGCGACCAACCGTTGAGCGGCGAGAAAATCGCTGACCACTTAGGGATCTCACATGCTACTTTACGAACCGACCTCTCCTTCTTGACAATGGCAGGTATTTTGGAAGCAAGTCCAAAGGTTGGCTACACTTATACAGGTGTAGGCATAGAACAATTTCTATTCGATAAAATCTTTTCTGTAAAGGTGGAAGAGATCATGCTGTCACCGCTGTTAACACCGCAAGATACCTCGATCCATGATGCCATCACCAATATGTTCATGTATGATGTTGGTTCGATTTATGTAACAGACAAAGAACAGCATCTTGTCGGGCTGCTGTCGCGCAAAGATTTATTACGGGCATCTCTAAACAGCAACTTGCAAAATACGCCAGTCGCAGTCGTTATGACGCGTGCCCCTCATCTGCAAACGAGCACGAAGGATTACACGATCCTAGAAGCAGGTGCAGTCTTATTGGATTACCAAGTGGATTCTTTACCTGTAGTCAGTGAAGACGATCCGAAAAAAGTGATTGGAAAAATCACGAAATCGCGAATTTTTAATTATATCATGCAGCAAGCAAAACAAACTGAAACCAATCGATAGGAGCGAACAAAATGAAAAAAAGTGTACCATTATATATGATCTCTGATTCAGTCGGCGAAACGTCTCTAAAATTAGTGAACGCTGCGGCAGCTCAATTTCCTACAGTAAATTTTGATTTGTCTTACCGTTTTCCTTTCACTAAAGATGAAGAAGAACTAAAGAGTATCTTAGGGGATGCATTAAAAGACAGTGCTGTCGTCGTAACGACATTAGTCAGCGACAACTTGACCAAGATCGTCGAAGACTTTGGTGACCGAACAGGTTTGCAATACATCAATTTAATGAGTCAGTTCATGGATATTGTTCATCAAAAAACCGGGGTCGCTCCATTGCAACAAGCAGGGGTCGTACACAAATTGAATCAAGAATATTTTGATCGCGTCGCAGCGATCGAGTTCGCAGTGAAATATGATGACGGAAAAGATGCAAAAGGCTTTTTAGAAGCAGATATCGTGTTGCTAGGAATCTCTCGTACTTCTAAAACACCATTGAGCATGTACTTGGCAAATAACAGGATCAAGGTAGCCAATCTGCCGTTGATTCCTGAAGTGCCTTTACCTGAACAAATAAAATCTGTACCGAAGGACAAGATTGTTGGACTAGTAATCGAGCCGGAAGTTCAGAAAAAAATCCGCATGAGCCGACTAAATTCTCTCGGTTTAGCTGAAAATTCTCGCTACTCAGATATCAACCGGATCAAAGAAGAATTAGATTATGCACTAGGCGTTTACGATGACTTGGGGGCCTTCACATTGGATGTCACGAACAAATCTATTGAAGAATCCGCGACATTGATTTGTGAACATTTAGATAACCGCTTATAAAAAGAATGTCTCTCCTGCTCTTCACAGCAATCGATTTCATTCTACGGCTTAGTAGGTTAATGAACGGGAGAACTGTGGAAAGCGAAGAAACTTTTACGTTAGAAAAATCAGTCCATTATTATGAATAAGGAGCGCATTTATGCTATCGACCCGTGAAAAATATTATCAAATGTTGGAGAAAGAATTTAGTACCAAGGAGGCGATCATGACCGAGTTGATCAACTTAGAAGCGATCATGCATCTGCCAAAAGGAACCGAACTTTACATCAGTGATATTCATGGGGAGTTCACCGCCTTTGATCACATTTTGCGCACTGGTGCGGGTAACATCAAAGAAAAAATTAGTTTACTTTTCGGTGACCGTTTGACGGAGCATGAAAAAGACAAATTGACGATTCTTGTGGCCTATCCTAGAGAATCATTAGACGATAAAGATTTTTACGCGTATCGAGATTGTTCTTGGTACCGCAAAAAAATTCGACAGCTTTTAGAACTGCTGGCTTTCTGTTCTACCAAGTATACCCGCTCGAAAGTACGTAAAGCTTTACCGAAACAATATGCGTATATCATTGAAGAGCTGATGTACACTGATACGAATTATTCCGATAAGGCTGCTTACTTCGATCAAATTTTGGCACATCTTTTGGATTTAGAACAGGGCAGACCTTTTATCGTCGCCTTGTGTCAAAGCATCCAGCGTTTAGTCGTCGATCATCTCCATGTTGTCGGCGATATCTATGATCGAGGTCCAGAGGCCGATAAAATCATGGATAAACTATACCGCCACCCGTCCGTTGATATTCAATGGGGAAACCATGATATTTTATGGATGGGCGCTTATGCAGGCTCACGAGCCTGCTTGATGACTCTGCTACGAATAGCCGCGCGTTACAATTATCTTTATGAGATTGAACAGGCTTATGCGCTGAATCTCCGTCCATTATTTATGTATGCGGAGGAGCACTATCAGAAAAATCCGATTTTCACACCGAAGGAAAAAAACAGCAGTGAAAGTTATTCGATTGAAAGCCTAGACAGCTTAGAGAAAGTTCATCAGGCACTGTCGATTCTCCAATTTAAATTGGAAGGACAATTGATTAAACGACATCCTGATTTTCAAATGGAGGATCGATTACTGTTTGAAAAAATCGATTTCGACAAAGATACGATCCGCTTAGCTGGAAAAGATTACCCACTACAAGGAAGCTGCTTTCAAACCTTGCAAAAGGACGTACACGCGTTAACTGAGCAGGAAGAATATGTGATTGATACGCTCCTGACTTCTTTCCAGCAATCAGCAAAAATGCAGGAGCATATGCAGCTGCTTTTAGAAAAGGGATCAATGTACCTGGTTTATAATCAACATCTGCTCTTTCACGGCTGTTTGCCACTAAAAGCGGATGGCAGTTTTCTCCCACTGAATGTTGATGGACAAGATTATGGCGGAAAAGATCTTCTGAATTTTTTTGAAGAGCAGATCCGCTCAGGCTGCAGAAGTCAGCAAAAGGATAGTTCCGCGGCTGACTGGATCTGGTATTGCTGGACAGGTAAAATTTCACCGCAGTTCGGCAAGAGCGCGATGACGACGTTTGAGCGTTATTTCATCGCTGATAAAAAGACGCATAAAGAAGTTAAAAATCCTTATTACCAATTTCGTGATACACACGAAACCTGTCAAATGATTTTAGAAGAATTTGCTTTATATACGTCAAATTCACGAATTATCAACGGCCACACCCCAGTGAAAGTCAAAAGCGGCGAATCACCGATCAAAGGTGAAGGCATGTTGTTCGTGATCGATGGCGGTCTCTCAAAAGCTTATCAAAAAACGACTGGGATCGCGGGGTATTCTCTATTGAATAATTCTTACGGCTTCCAGCTCGTTACACACGATCCCTTTGAATCTATCGAAAATCTTTTAGCCAAACAAGCGGATGAAACATCCTTGAAACGAGTGATCGATAAGGACTTGAAGCGCATCCTAATCAAGGATACAACCGTCGGCGATAGTCTCGAAGAACAGATCGAAAACTTAACGGGACTACTAAATTATCAAGACAAAAACGACAACTAGCTCACTGTTAACGAATTATTTTTCATACGTATAACATTTTCTAAACCTGCTGAAGCAGGTTTGGAAAACTATTAACACGGGTGCCATCAGCAATTGATGATGCCCGTGTTTTTCTGTATAGTAGTCTCGCGGTGAAAAAATGATTTCCGCATATATTAATATCTTTTTTATTTTTGTTTTAATGTTTATCGGCTATTTGCTGACTTACAAGCAATGGTTCTCGAATCAAGTTGGCGATGCCTTCTCTAAGCTGGTTCTACAGATTGCTCTGCCTTGTAATATGTTTTTAACGATCACGAAGAATTTTTCTCGGGAAGAATTTCTGCAGCTATTCAGCGGAACAGTGATTCCTTTGCTTTCAATGCTTCTGACTTTTGCAGTCAGCTTTGCTTATCAGCGGATCTTTCAGATTACGCCAGCTCGTAAGGGAATTTTCTCGACAATGTTCACATGCTCCAATACGATTTTTATAGGCTTACCCATTAACTTAGCCATCTTTGGTGAAAAAGCAGTCCCATATGTATTGCTCTACTACATCGTGAATACTACACTCTTTTGGACATTGGGTATTTATTTCATCGCTCGTGATAATCCAAAAATCGAACAAGCGACAGTTAATTTCCATTTAATACCGATCCTGAAGAAAATTTTTTCTCCTGCATTGTTAGGCTTCCTGATCGGTTTATGTGCCGTTCTCATGGCTATTACCGTCCCAGACTCAGTCGCGACTTTCTTGAGCTACCTTGCAAACTTGACCACACCATTATCAATGTTCGTGATCGGGATCATCGTATATAATGTGGGAATAAAAAATCTGACATTGAACAAAGATATTATCGGCGTGATCGTGGGACGCTACGTGATCTCTCCCCTGATCGTCTGGCTCTTAGGACAATGGATCAGTGTACCGCCATTGATGCTTTCTGTATTTATTATCCAGGCCGCCATGCCGGTTCAAAATTCCGTACCGATCTTGGCTCGTTCTTATGGTGCCGATCAGCAATTTGCCGCGTCGGCTTTAGGCTACTCTGTTCTGCTGTATCTTGCCTATATTCCGTTGTTATTAAAGTTGATACTCTAAAAGCCTTCGAGCGCGAACTCGAAGGCTTTCTTTTTTTGTCTAACTTAATGAGTCCAATCAATAAACTACTGATTGAACTCTTAGAGTCTTCACGGCTATTTCGTAATGATTTTATCAATGCTTGCTAAAGCATTCGCCATGCGAGCAATAATCGCTAATTGGTTCAAACGGTTGTCACGAACAGCTTCATCGTCTACCATGATCATCGTTTCGTTGAAGTAACGTTCGATCACTGGACGCAAGTTCGTCAACGTTTGATAATTTTCAGCCATGCTTTGGTTAGAAAATTCATCTTCGGCTTCTTTTACCGCAGCATATAATTCTTTTTCGGTATCATTTTCAAACAGCTTAGTATCAACTTTGAAATTAATAGTCGTTGGGTCCATTTTCTTCGTTAGGTTGATAACACGCGTCAAGGCCTCCATTGCCTCTTTAAAGTGATCATCAGACAAATGCTGATCAAAGATTTTAGCTGTCTTAAAGACTTGAACGAGGTCACCTTGATGAGAATCCAATACCGCATCAATAATATCGTGACGTACGTTATACATTTGCAAACGTTGACGCATACGGCCCTTGAAGAATTCGATGAACTCTTTTTGGTCGCGATTGAAATGAATGCCATAATCTAAAACATCTTCGTTGATCGCATCCACGATCGCTCCTTGCATGTCTGTGAATGAGAACGTCCAGCCTTGAGCTTCGACGATCCGGACAATGCCGTAAGTTTGACGACGTAATGCGTAAGGGTCATTAGAACCGCTTGGGATCATGCCTACGGCGAAGAAACCCAATACACTGTCAATCTTGTCAGCAATCGCTAAAACCGCTCCAATCGCCGTTTTAGGCAATCCACCTTCAGATGAGATCGGCAGATAATGTTCTCTGACCGCTGTAGCAACAGCTGGCTTTTCACCCTTCAATAAAGCATATTTTTCACCCATGATTCCTTGTAACTCAGGAAATTCGCCTACCATGTTCGTAACTAAATCGAATTTATAGATTTCTGAAGCACGCTTCAAGTCCGTTAATTCGTCCTCACTTAACCCTACTTGTGCGCCAACCACCTGGCTGATTAAACCAACACGCTGCATTTTTTTGTACATGCTGCCGATTTTTTCGTGGAAGGTCACATTCTTCAATTTTTCAACGAACTCTTCAATCGACAATTTCTTATCTTCTTCAAAGAAAAACTCACCATCTTCTAAACGAGCGGCCAAAACTTTTTGATTCCCTTTAACGACATTATCTAATTTCACGCTGTTTCCGTTACGGACAGAAATGAAATGAGGCAACAGCATACCCGCTTGATTGCGCACTTCAAAATAGCGTTGATGTTCCTTCATCGAAGTAACTAACACTTCTTCAGGTATCGATAAGAAACGTTCCTCAAAATCACCAACAAATGCCGTTGGATATTCAACTAAGTTCGTTACTTCTTCTAATAAATCTGAATCAAGATCAATGACCCATTTATTTTTTTTCGCAATTTCTTCAATTTGTTCTACAATCATTTGTTGCCGCTTATACGCGTCAGCAATTACAAACTGTTCTTCTAATTTCGCTTCGTACTCGCTTGGATCAGCAAGTTCAACTTGATCCCCTAAGAAACGATGCCCTTCTGTCGTTCGTCCCGTTTGCACATCTAGCAATTCAAATGGAATCACTTCTTCATCCAATAATGCTACGATCCAATGAATCGGGCGGATGTATTCAAACATTGTCTCTCCCCAATGCATCATCGTTGGGAAATTCATACCCTTCACAACATCTAAAAGTCCTGTTAAAACTTCTTTACTTTCTTTTCCGTGGATATACTTTGTCACATACACATACTCCACACCGTTTAATTCACGGAAAGTGATCGCATCAGTTGTTAAACCCTGCCCACGAACAAATCCTTCAGCAGCTTTACTCCAGTTGCCCTCTGTGTCTTGAGCGATTTTTCTTGCAGGTCCTTTGACTTCCTCTTGCACGTCGTCCTGACGGTCTGGAATACTTGTTACCCGAATTGCTAGGCGGCGAGGTGTCGAAAATGTTTCGATAGAGTCAAACGTCAAACTGTTTTCTTCCAAAAATTTCGAGACCTTTTCCTCTAGTTGTTTGATACTTGGCCAAACCACATGGGCTGGCATTTCTTCTAAACCAATTTCTAATAGTAGATTTTTCGCCATCTTATTTGCCCTCCTGATTCAATAATGGGAAGCCTAGTTTTTCCCGTTCAGCTACGAAGATTTTCGCGACAGAACGAGCCATATTACGGATACGAGCCAAGTATCCGGCACGTTCAGTTACGGAAACAGCTCCGCGAGCATCTAATAGATTAAAGGTGTGGCTGCATTTCAAAATGTAGTCATACGCTGGATGCACCAAGTTTTCGTCAATGCAGCGTTTCGCCTCTTTTTCAAATTTTTCAAAATTCTCCAATAACATTTCTTGATTGCTTTCTTCGAACGAATATTTTGAGTGTTCATATTCTGGTTGTTTGAAGATTTCACCGTATTTAACACCAGCACTCCATTCCAAATCATAGACACTGTCAACTTCTTGGATATATGAAGCCAGACGTTCCAAACCATAAGTCAATTCAGAGGTTACAGGATTCACTTGCAGACCGCCGACTTGTTGGAAATACGTAAACTGCGTGATTTCCATACCGTCTAACCAAACTTCCCAACCAACACCGGCACAGCCCATTGATGGATTTTCCCAGTTATCCTCTACAAAACGAATATCATGTTCTAATGGATCAATTCCTAATAAACGCAGGCTGTCTAAATATAATTCTTGGATATTTTTTGGTGAAGGTTTCATCACCACTTGGAATTGGTGGTGTTGATATAAACGGTTCGGATTTTCTCCGTAACGGCCATCAGCTGGACGACGCGATGGCTCAACATAAGCCGCACGCCACGGTTCTGGTCCGATCGCCCGTAAAAAAGTATACGGACTCATCGTTCCTGCTCCTTTTTCTGTATCATAGGCCTGCATCAACATACAGCCGTTGTCTGACCAAAATTTTTGTAACGTTAAAATCATTTCTTGCACTGTTAACTTGCTCATTCTGTTTCCTCCTACTTACTTATTGAAAAATTTTATTGTCTATTCTTAGCTTGTGTGAAGTTGCGCGGTAGCTGATAATTCTAGTTTATACATTCTAGAGAAGTTAAACTTGCAGATGCAGCTAGCTCAAAGAAAAATGGGCTTATCTTCGTACGCATACCATTGCACTGTGCGCCTTGATCAAAATCTGGCTCTGACTCCTGGGTTTCTTCTTTCACCAAATAAACTGTGAAAAGCGCAACTAGCAACTGACAAAAAAAGTCCCTATGCCGAAAAAATTCGACATAGGGACGTATCAACGCGGTTCCACCCTACTTCCAAGCAATTACTTGGCAGCTTTAACTACATGTGCTCACAAACGCCAACAAAATTTGTTTCCCTGCTTGGCTTCCACCGGCCCAAACTCGCTGTGTTCTTCCACAAATTTCTAAATTTGATCATCGCACCTATTCAACTTGGTTCTATAATAGCGACACCAGACCCCTTTTGTCAAATCTTTCTGCTATGCGAGTTATGCTTTTCGCAGTTTTGCATAATACAAGAGATTTGATTAATATATTAGCTCAATCAATAGATGAGTCGTTTAGCGAAATCGTATGCGTACGAAAATGGATTTATTTTTCTGTTTTTAGAAAAATAAATTCCTTAATAATGAGCTAGCTTCGAGTTACGCTTTTCGCATTTTCTACGTTACAAAAGACTTTTTAAGGGAGCTAGTCCAAAGGGATCGGCTGGAAAATACCATTTTTCAATTGCATCGTCTCTGTAAAACCAACCGATTTCAGCAACTCAGCCGTTTCTGGAAAATGACAAGTCAAAGTTGTCGTCTCATGGCTATCGCTCGTAATAATAATCGGACACTCTCTTTTTTTCAATTGCTTCAATAAAAAAGGATTCGGATACGGCGTTGTTCGCCAATTACGAGAAATCGCTCCCGTATTGATTTCTACCATTCCGTCATAGGTTTGGATGATATCAACGACATTGTTCAGCGCCTTTAGTGCAATCGCCTGATATTCCGGACTTTCCTCATCTAGCCAAGGTTTTTTCTCGTTGAATTTCGTAATCAAATCAAAATGGCCGACAATTTTCGAATGATTCTGGTTGATATGTTTCACGACAGTATCATAATAGTCGCGAACTAATTGCAGCGTATCTCCTTGATACCACTCATTCAAGGTCTTCATCAAACTTTCTGGACTTTCATCGACACTGCGAAAGATTCCTTGCCGCGGTGGAAAATAGTGTACTGACCCGACAGTATAATCATACCCCTCGATCGGATCGGCACTGTAATAATCCCATTCCAACCCTAAGCTGATGGTTAACTGTCCCGCCAGTTTCTCCTTCAATTCACGCAAAGCCGCTTGATAAGACACTTCATTCTGTACACCCAAACAACTGGGATCAAAGAGTGCTGGTGAGTGACATGTAAAACCTAAATCAGTAAAGCCTAAATCGATCGCCGCTTGCGCCATATCTTCTAGAGTATCTTTCCCATCACACCACGTACTGTGGGTGTGAGCATTTGAATAGAACATCGCTGATTCCTCCTAATTCATCTCAAAGTACTCATTTTTCAAAAATAGATCTACTTTTCATCATGTCCATCATTCTGCCAGTTTTATCATCAAGCTAGCTCGGAACAAATGCATGGATTTTTCGTGCACGTATCATTCTCTGAAACAGAACTAGCAGTTTATTGCATCCGTTCTTGCTTAACTTTTTTATCAACGACATGACGGTTCGCTAGTTCTTGGCGTACTTCTGTTAAATCAATTCCCATCTCTACCATCAGTACAAGAACATGATACACCAAATCAGATATTTCAAAAACGGTTTCACTGTGGTCCTCTTTCATTGCGCCGATTACGACTTCAGTCGATTCCTCACCGACTTTTTTCAAGATTTTTTCGACACCCTTTTCAAACAAGTAGCTGGTATAGCTGCCGTCTTGAGGCACTTCTTTACGTCCCTTGACTAATTGATATAACGCATCAACCGTTGCCTGTTGATCCTCACCATACAAGATTTCGTTGAAGCAGCTCTCCGTACCTGTATGACAAGCCGGCCCATCTTTTTTAACTTTTGCTACTAACGCATCCTGATCACAATCCAGTTTTAGCGAAACTAGGTGCTGATAATTTCCACTTGTCTCACCTTTGCGCCATAATTCTTTACGACTGCGAGAATAGAAAGTCATCAGCTGATCCTTTAATGTCATCTCATAGCTTTCTTGATTCATATAAGCTAATGTTAATACTTCATTGCTCTCAGCATCTTGTACGATCACCGGGATCAATCCTTGCTCGTCGAATTTTAACTCAGTCATAGTATTTCCGCCCCTCTAAACGATTCGGACAGGAATGCCCGCCGCCATCAATTGTTTTTTTAGATCAGGAATTTTTACTTCGCCATAATGGAAAATGGAGGCTGCTAGGCCAGCTTCGATCTTCGGCAATTGGAACAAATCGATAAAATCTTCGCTCTTGCCAGCTCCGCCAGATGCCACGATTGGCAAAGTAGTAATCTCGCTGACCGCCTTCAACAGCTCTAAATCAAAGCCTTGTTTCACGCCATCGGTATCCATGCTGTTAATGACCAGTTCTCCAGCCCCCAGCTGTTCACCTTGACGAATCCACTCTAAAGCCTCTAATCCTGTATCTTCTCGTCCACCTTTTGCAAAGACGTGCCACTGATCGCCCACTCGACGCACATCGACTGACAAAACAACACACTGGCTGCCATAGCGTTTCGCGCCTTCTTCGATCAATTGAGGGCGACGAATCGCACCAGAATTGACACTGACCTTATCTGCCCCACAATTCAAAACCCGTTCAAAATCGGTAACTTCATTGATGCCGCCACCGACAGTCAATGGAATAAACACTTCCGAGGCCACACCTTTCAAAATATCGGTAAACAAGCCGCGTTCTTCCGCTGAGGCTGTAATATCATAAAAAACCAGTTCATCTGCCCCCTGTTCATTATAGAAGCGAGCCAAAGTTACCGGGTCATTCACATCTTGCAGACCAGCGAAATTTACGCCTTTTACTACACGTCCATCACGAACGTCTAAGCATGGAACGATTCTCTTGGCGATCATTGATTGTCACCTCCTGCAGCTAAAACGTCCTCTAGTTTTAAACTCCCATTGTATAATGATTTCCCAACAATCGCGCTGGAAACACCTAACTGTTTCAGTCCCTCGATATCTTCCAAAGATGCCACCCCACCTGATGCAACAATCTCAATATTCAACTGATTGAGTTTTTCATATAATGGCAAATTGATCCCTTCACCTGTACCATCACGAGAAATTTCAGTGAAAATAATTGTTTCAGCGCCCCACGCAACTAATTGCTGACAGAATTCAAAAGCGTCTGTTTCCGTTTTTTCCAGCCAGCCTTCTACAGCCACTTTTTCATCTTTTGCGTCAACACCAATCGCGATTCTATTGCCATATTTTTTCAGCATCGCTCTTGTAAACGCTGGATCTTTTTGAGCGATCGTACCGAGAATCACACGATCAACCCCCGCAGACAAGCAATGCTCGATCGTTTCTTCATCACGAATACCGCCGCCGACTTCTACGAATAAGTTCGTATTTTCTACGATTTTTTTGGCGATCCCAAAATAATGTAGCTTCCCAGCCTTAGCGCCATCTAAGTCCACAAGGTGCAGACACTTTGCTCCCGCTTCTTCAAATGATTGCGCAAAAGCTACGGGATCGTCACCAAATACCTCTTTTTGATCATAATCACCTTGGTATAATCGAACCACTTTCTGATCTAAAAGATCGATTGCGGGAAAAATTTTCATGCTGACACCTCCGTAAATGCTTTTAAGATATTTAACCCGACATCACCACTTTTTTCTGGATGAAATTGAGTTCCAAAAACATTTTTATTTTGTACGATCCCTGGAATCGAGAGTCCATATTCACTATCAGCAACTAGATATTCTTGGCATTCCGTCGCATAGTAACTGTGGACGTAATAAACAAAATCATTTTTTCCAACTGATTTCGCCAATGGACTTGCATTATTTTGTACATCTAGTTTATTCCAGCCAATCTGCGGCACTTTTAAATCAATATCCGCTTGATCAAATGCATCCCGCATCGAAACGATTCGACCAGGAATCAATCCTAATCCGAGATGTTCACCAAACTCTTCACTCTTGTCAAAAAGCAGTTGCATCCCTAAACAAATCCCTAAAAAAGGTTTGCCAGAAGCCGCCAATTCCTGAATCGGTTCAACCAGCGATAGCTCCTCCAACTTTCTCCGTGCATCACCAAAGGCACCAACCCCCGGCAGAATAATCCGATCCGCTGACTTTAATTCATCTAATGACCGGGTAATTTGGCATTCCACCCCTAGATATTCCAGTGAGCGCGACAAACTGAACAAGTTCCCGACCCCATAATCGATAATTGCTAGCATAGGCTTCCCCCTTCTAATTCGTTTTATCATACATTCTAATCTTGAGGATCAACTTAATTTATCGTCCCTTTTGTGGATGGAATCTCGTCCGGTGCAAGCTGATTGATCGCCACCGCTTCGCCCAATGCACGACCAAAGCCCTTGAAGCAAGCCTCCACGATATGATGACTATTTTTTCCCGTGATTTGATGCAAATGAATCGTCGCACCAAGCTCACGAGCAAAGGCAATGAAAAACTCTTCAACTAATTCGGTATCAAATTGCGATCCAATTTTTTCACTTGGGATATCCAGCTCTATGACCGCCATCCCGCGCCCGCTAATATCGATCGCTGACATTACCAATGCTTCATCCATCGGCAGCAGCATGCTGCCGTACCGTTTAATCCCGCAGCGTTCACCAAGACTCTCTGAAAACGCTCGACCAATCGCAATCGCAATATCTTCTGTCATGTGATGAGCATCTACTTCAATATCTCCGTCACAAACAAGCTCAAGATCGAAACGGCCATGCCGAACAAATAATTCCAGCATATGATCTAAAAAGCCCACACCTGTTTTGATCGTTTGCTGTCCAGTGCCATCAACCTTCAAAGTCAATTGGATTTTTGTCTCAGACGTATTACGTATCACTTCTGCTTTTCTCATGCTTCCACCTCTTCTAATATCGTTGTCAAAACTACGATCAATCGCTCCATCTGTTCCTGAGTGCCGACGGTTATTCGTAAATGATCTTTTGCACGAGCCTGATTGAACCAACGGACTAAGATCCTTTTTTCTCTTAAAGCCTGGAATAGTTTTTCACCCGCAAACTTCGGATGCTTCGCAAATAGAAAGTTGCCTTGGCTGTCTGTTTGTTCAAAACCTAACTTCGCCAACTCCTGCTTGCTCCATTCTCTAACTTGGATCGTTTCTTGTATTTTTTGGTCTACATATGCTTGTTCTTGCAATACAGTACTGCCCGCTACTTGAGTCAAGCTATTAACATTATAGGGGTTCAAGCTAAAACGCAAACGATTCAAATCCGCGATCAATTCTGTATTTCCAACACCAAAACCCAATCGTGCTCCAGCCAATTGGCGAGATTTTGAAAAGGTTCCAACCACTAATAGATTTTTATAGTGATCGATCAAAGAAACCATTGATTTTCCGCTGAAATCAATATACGCCTCGTCCACTACGACTAATCGATTAGGATGACGTTCTAGAAAGTTGCAAATTTCTTCTTGCGGCAGATAAATACCTGTCGGTGCATTAGGGTTCGCAAAAATCACTGTTCCTTTTAGAGCATCATATTCCTTCAACTCCAGTGAAAAATCCTCATTCAATGGCACAATCGTTGCTTCCACTTGGTATAGTCCGCTATAAACCTGATAAAAGCCATAAGTCACATCAGGAAACGCGATGCCTTTTTCCGTAAAGCCTTGAAAAATGTATGAGAGAACTTCATCGCTGCCATTACCTAGAAATAGCTGATCCTGCTTCACACCTAAATAATTTGCCAATGGTTTTGCTACAATCTCCACCGCTATATCAGAATAGCGATTCAGCTTTTGCGTTGCTTCTGCTACCGCATTTTGAACACCGGGCGCGGGAGGATAAGGGCTTTCGTTAGTATTTAATTTGATGTAGTCTTGTTCGTCAACCTGTTCCCCAGGTGTATAGGGCATCAAATCCTGATACTTTCTATTTAAAAATGTCATGCTTCCTCACCTCTTCGCACTCTCATAGAACGTGCATGTCCCATCAAGTCTTCCGTCTCTGCAAATAATTCCACTGCTGGCCCCGCAGCCTTCATTGCCCCTTCTGTGTAATAAAGATAACTGCTCTTCTTAATGAAATCATCCACTGACAATGGTGAATAGAACCGCGCAGTTCCTTCTGTCGGCAAGGTATGATTGGGTCCAGCAAAATAATCGCCTAGTACTTCTGGCGTGTGATGGCCCAAAAAAACACTGCCGGCATTCTCAACTTTTCCTAACAAAGCAAACGGCTCAACGACAGATAATTCTAGATGCTCCGGTGCAATTTGGTTCGCGATTGAAAGTGCTTCTGTCAAATCTTGAACCAAAATAATTTTGCCGTTATTTTCGATAGCCGCCTCCGCTATTTCCTTACGCGGAAGCTCTGCTAATTGTTGCGCTACTTCTACTTGAACCTTTTCAATCAACGCTTCTTCTGTTGTTACAAGGATTGCTTGAGCCAATTTATCATGCTCAGCCTGCGCTAGGAGATCTGCAGCAATCCAACGCGGATTTGCACTGTGGTCCGCTACAATCAAGACATCACTCGGTCCAGCGATCATATCAATATCGACTTCACCATAGACCATCTTTTTGGCGGTCGCCACATATATATTTCCTGGCCCTACGATTTTATCTACTTTTGGAATCGTCTCAGTTCCATAGGCCAGCGCTGCCACGCCATGAGCACCGCCAACTTTGTAAATCTCATCTACACCAGCAATCGAGGCTGCGGCTAGAATTGCGACTGGAACCTTTCCTTCACTGTCCGTTGGTGTGATCATAACGATTTTTTTGACACCCGCAATTTTAGCTGGCAACACATCCATTAAGACTGTACTAGGATAAGCAGCCGTTCCGCCAGGTACATAAACACCAACCCGTGCTAAAGGAATAATGCGTTGCCCCATTACCACACCATTTTCTTCAGTCGAAACAAATCCTTGGCGTACTTGCTTTTCGTGGAACGCTAAAATATTTTTCTTTGCCTGTTCCATTACTGCCAGTAACTCTGGCGAAACTGCTTTTAGTGCCGCTTCAACCTCAGCTTGGCTAACAGTTAAAGAATCCAAAACAACTTGATCGATTTCTTTTATTAATTGATGAAGTGCCTGATCACCATCCGCTTGTACCCGTTCAATAATCTTTGTTACTACAGCAGAAACATCCGTGGTTTCAGAATATTTTCGCGCTAAAATATCGGCTAATTGATCCTTTTGTGTTGAATAAACTCTCATAGCTGCTTCCTCACCTTCTCAATCACCTTTTGAATCCGTTCCTGTTTAAATCGCCACGTCGCATTGTTAATAATTAAACGAGCAGAGGACGGCGCGATTTCTTGTATAACCTTCAAATCATTTTCTTTTAAGGTAGTGCCTGTTTCGACAATATCGACAATCACATCAGATAATCCTAACAACGGAGCTAATTCAATCGAACCATGCAAATGAATCAATTCTACCGAGCGACCTAACCCTTCATAAAATTCACGGGTAATCTGCGGATATTTTGTCGATACACGTAGCGGACGAGAAAAATCTTCTTCAAAATCATTATGTGCCGCAACTGCCAAATGACATTCTCCCATATGCAGATCGAGAAATTCAATGACTTCAGCTTTACTCTCCAATAGGATATCTTTACCTACAACACCAATATCAGCTGCACCATGCTCCACATAAATCGCCACATCGCTAGGTTTCACTAAAAAGAAACGCAACTTATTGTCTTCATCACAAAAAATCAATTTTCGATTATCTTCAAATACGCCCTCAGCAGCTACTCCTGCCTTCGTGAACAAATCGTAAACGGCATCTCCCATTCGACCTTTAGGCAAGGCAATATTCAGATATTCAGAGCTTTCTGAATCCGTAGGAAGTTTTTGCCCAACATGATTTAATTTCATTCCGAAACCAATGGCTCCCTGATCTTTACCTTGACGGCTCATTAAACGATCATAACGGCCGCCATATAAGATCGTTTCCCGTGCTTCCTTGATGAAACCTTGGAATAACAGCCCACTATAGTAATCCGCATCATTTATGATCGAAAAATCTATACGCAAGCGAATTTTTTCAGATAAATTTTCTGCCTGTAAAGCCTTGTACAATTGTTTTAGTTCTTCTAATCCAGTTTGCGCTTTAGGATAAGCCGCCAACAGGACTTTCGCTCGCTGGTACTTCGATTCAAAGTCCCCTGATAATCGTACCAGCTTAGCCAGATTTTCCGATTCCTCTTGTGACAAACCAGCTTTTTCTGTAAGTTCGTCCATCCTGTGAGAACTCTTATCCCTCAAGCAATCCAAAACATTCTGTCGATCTTCTTCTGGAAATCGATCGCAGATTCCATTCAAAATCCCCATATGCGAAAGATCCAATGTGCCCTCACCAACTTGAGCTAAGCTTTCCCAAGCCAGTTTCAACACTTCTAATTGGTTCTCCCAAGTAATTTCATCAATGATCTCTAACCCGATTTGATAAATTTTTTGATACTCACCCGCTTGACGATCATGACGATACACATCTTCGACATAATAAACCTTGCGCGCTTCGCCAGCTGGCGTATTCTTAGCGATTGATAATGTTACGTCTGGTTTTAAAGCCATCGTTCGTCCATCATTTCCCGTAAAGGTAATAATCGACGAACTACGCAAGAAATTGTAGCTTTGCTGATAGTTTCCATATTCTTCAAAGTTATTTAGGTGATAAGGATGAAAATGATGCTGTGTATACAACCTTCTTAATTTCAATTCAATTTGTTCTTCTGGTCTTAATACATCCCACAGTTTTTCCACGCTCATCACTCCTAATTTTTATTAAAGAAATCATTTTTTCAAATACGCAAAAAATGAGTCCGATTTTCATTGCGTATACCAACTAAACAGGTATTCTTGGTCTAATCGATAAATCCTTAGTGTTTTCTAACAATATTAATTGTTTTGCCATAAATAAGCAATGGAAATCTGTGAAAGAACGAACATTTTGCAGAATAAGAAATAAAACAATTGATTTTTTCAGCAAATTTTTCTGATATACTTTTCTTAACAAGAAAAATCGAAGGCGAGGGAAAAGAAAATGGTGGAGAAGCTTAAAAGGAATTATCAAAAATTCGATGCGTTGTTGCGAAGAAAGCCTGGATATTCAGTGTTGTTTACAGTCACTATCCTAATTATTGCCCAAATGATTATCAACCTGCTCAGGCATGCCCCATTATTTTCTAATTCTTTCTATGCGCTATACATTTTAGAGGTATATTTCATTGGTTATCTTGCTTCTGTGATTACTAGCAGAAAAGGGCCCCAATTCTTGGTTTGTTTTATTTTGGTCTTCCTATCTTTCTTGATTGCGAGCATATTTGAGAAAAGTATCGTTGATTACACAACGATCATCCTGTTTGCTTTGTTCTCTCTTCTTGGTGGATCGGGTTCATTCCTAATAGCTATTGATACGACCAAACAAAAAAAGATTTGGGGGCTAACAATGGCTCAAAGAAATCCTAAAACAAAAAAATTTAACAGTCTATTGTTTGACCTCTGCATATTCGTAGGTGCTCTTCTAGCTCTCTGGATATATGATCTTGTATAAGAATGGCTGGTCTATTGAGCCTCTGTTTAAGATCATCATTGTTACCTTATTCTTAATAGCATCCTATTTGCTTGAGACTAAAACAGCCTTCAATTATAAGCTGAAACTTCTATTGTATTTCCTTTACTTTATGATCGTCGGTACCTTTGCTTCAGCTGTGATCTCTCAGAATCAATTAAATACACAAATGATCTTTATTTATTTTTCTCTGTCTCTTTTTGGCAGTCCCGTCTGGCTGTTCATTTGTCAAAAACTAAAAACAAAAAAATAATCTGCAGCGCCTAATAGGTTCTGCAGATTATTTTTCATCTTTTGGTTTTAATACATCCTGCCATTCACCCATTTGATCGATGAATTTCTTACTCTTCAAGTGCAAGCCGACGTATTCTTCATATAATTGATCCAGAGTTTGACGAATCGTTTTTTTCGTTTCTGGTTTCAAATTGATCGTGTTGATGTTTTCGTAGGTCACACTATTGAATAGTCGCAGAAAATAAATCGCCCGCGGATCGGCATGATAGCGGTGCTGATCCAAGTGCCAATGATCTTGGCAAAGAATCCCGTTGTATTTTGAAGAAAAATCAAAGGCCCCGGTTTTCTTTCCGCACACTCCGCACGCTTGCCAATTCAACGAAACACCGAAGCGCTGCATGATCTGAACTTCAAAAATATTCATGATCGTCTCACCATCGGCCCCGTCATTCATCCGCTGCAAAGCCTCTTTGGTAAATCCATACAAAGCAGGATCATACACATGGTCTTCGATTGCCGCATCAGCCAAGCCTAAAATATACGACCCGTAAGCATTCAAAAAGATATCCTCCTGCAGCTTCCGCAGTGGCCGAACCTCTTTTGCGCTATTCAAAAAAGATAATCCATCCGTTTTCAAATTACCGATAAAGACCGCTTCAGTAAAGGGCTGGACCGCTGTCTGCAACGGATTATTCGCTCGATGGATGCCTTTGGCAAAAAACATCACTTTCCCTGCTGACTCGGTAAAAATCTTGATCAGCTTATCTTTTTCTTTGTAATCACGACTAAATAAAATGATGCCTTTTGTTTCACCAACCTGTGCCATCGACTCACCTCCATTTTGATGAACAAAAGCTTCACGAAATCTCGTGAAGCTTTTGCCTAATAATCATCTTTACGATAGCCATAATCTTGTAAATACGTTTGTTTGTCGCGCCAATCCTTTTGAACCTTGACCCAAAGTTCTAAATAGACTTTATCCGCTAGAAGAGTCTCAATATCTTTACGGGCTTGGGTGCCGATATTTTTCAGCATCTTACCACCTTTTCCGATAATGATTCCTTTTTGGCTCGTCCGCTCCACGACAATCGTCGCTTGGATATGAACCTTGTCATTTTCATCCCGTTTCATTGATTCAGTCACAACAGCCACAGAATGCGGTACTTCATCACGGGTTAAACTCAACACTTTTTCGCGAATCAATTCAGACACAATGAAATATTCCGGATGGTCCGTGATTTGATCATCTGGGAAGTATTGCGGACCTTCATCCATTTGGTCAACGATCGTATCTAATAGATGATCGACATTATTCCCTTCAGTCGCTGAAATTGGAATAATCTCCTTGAAATCCATGATCGTACGATAATCATCAATGATTGCCAAAAGCTCGTCTGGGTGAATCGTATCAATCTTGTTGATGACCAAATAAACTGGAACTTCTTGCTTGCTTAAGCGTTCCAAAATAAAGTCATCTCCACGACCGCGCTTTTGATCCGCGCTGATCATAAACATAATCGCGTCCACTTCTCTTAATGCGCTGTAGGCCATTTCCACCATGTAATCCCCTAAACGATGTCTTGGTTTATGGATACCAGGTGTATCGATAAAAATAATTTGTGCATCGGGTGTTGTATAAACACCTTGAATTTTATTCCGAGTAGTTTGAGCTTTGTCACTCATGATAGCAATTTTTTGCCCCACGATACGATTGAGCAAGGTTGATTTTCCAACATTAGGACGGCCGACAATCGCCACAAAACCTGATTTATGTTCTGACATGTATAAGTTCCTTTCTGAACCTTAAGTAAGCAATTCCTAAAGAAAAAGCTCAATAATTTTTGGTAAAAAGATAATCACACCAACGATAATGGCAAACACTGAGGTGACGAGAACCGCACCGGCAGCCATATCTTTGATTTTTTTCCCGATTGGGTGAAAATGGCAGTCTGTTACCATGTCTACCACATTTTCAAACACAGTATTAATAATTTCCACGATCCAAACTAGAAAGACTGCTAGAAAAATCCAGAGCCATTCAAGTACCGACACTCCCAATAAGAATGCTACTAAGATGGCCATTAATCCGAAAACTACGTGCGCACGCATGTTGCGCTCTTCTTGAAAGACCGTCTTGATTCCCTGAATCGCAAATTCCAGAGAAGTGATAAAATGCTTGTTTTTCTCAGTTTTATCTTTTAAGTCCATAGGCATCTAATATCTCTTTCTGTAGACCAAACATCTCTTTTTCATCCTCAGGTGTCATGTGGTCGTACCCATTGATATGCAAAAAGCCATGTACGGCTAGAAAACCTAACTCGCGATCAAAGCTATGTCCGTACTCTTCTGCTTGTTCACGGGCACGTTCTGTTGAGATCATGATATCGCCTAAATTTCGTGGCATCGGATCTTCTTCATCCATGATAATCGGAATCTCGTTCTCACCTTCTTCTTCCAATGCAAAGCTTATTACATCAGTCGGTGCATCCTTGCCGCGATAATCACGATTAATGACTTGGATCGCTGCATTATCCATAAATGTAACAGACATCTCTGTATCCTTTGGCAACTTTAAATAGTCAGCCGCAAACTGTAATACGCCATCAATTTCTTGGATTTTTTCATCAGAGACTTGCTCTGTTTCGTCAATAAAAGAAATATCCATTACTCTTCCCCTTTTTTCTCTTGCTCTTCTTTCATCTTCTCCGCCTCTGATTGCATCCGCGGATACTTGATCCGTGAATGGAAGGTAGAGCTCAACCCGCTGATCAATGATTTTTCAACCGTTCGAATTTCTTTTAATGTTAATCCGGAATCATCCAGCTGTCCATCATTGATTCGTTCTTCGATTAAATTATGAACAAACTCAGTAATTTTATCAAACGAAGGATGATCCATGGCTCTCACCGCTGCTTCACAACTGTCGGCAATATTTACGACACCTGCTTCACGTGTTTGTGGTTTTGGTCCAGGATAGCGAAATTCTGCTTCTGTCGTATCAGGATTTCGTTCTTTTGCTTTAAAGTAGAAGAATTTCATTAATGTCGTGCCATGATGCTGATAACAAATATCGATTACCATCTGAGGCATCTTGTATTCTTTTAAAATCTTCGCACCTTCAATAACATGACCAAAGATGATTTGTTTACTATCTTCCGGCAATAGAAAATTATGTGGATTTTCAGCACCTGTCGGCAGATTTTCCACAAAGAAATTCGCATGACGAATCTTACCGATATCATGATAGTAACAGGCGACTCGAGTTAACAGTGAACGACCACCAATCTCAGCCACCGCGTTAGCACTCAAGTTGGCCACCATCATTGAATGGTGGTAGGTTCCCGGCGCTTTTTCAAGTAGTTCTTTCAGCAATGGATGGTTGGGATTGCTTAACTCATTTAAGGTAATCACACCACTGTCAGTCACCAAAATCTCAATATATGGTTGAAGTCCCATTCCCATAATAAAAGATAAGATACTTGCTGCAAATGCACTCAACAATAAGCCCCATGTTTGTGAATCAGTAAATGACATTCCTTGGTAAATACTCAAAATAATTGACCAAGCAATCGGAAACGCCACGATCCATAGCATCGCTTGTTTCACTTGATCAGATAATCGTTTTTGCTTAACCATAACAGCTAACGTACCAGAGAACAGATACGTCATCAAAATAACCGGCAGCATATTTGTCCCGATCGCTTTATAGTAAATAAACAAAGCGAACACTGTTTGGAAAACAGCAGATAGCGCACCCGCTCGTCGATTAACAAACACCGTCAAAATCAACGGCATAAAAGCAGCTGGAAAGAATAACGCCAAATTATTCGAGGAAGTACCTTGGAAAGCTTGCAATATTTTCATAATGAAAACACCGATTGTCATCGTTGCGCTATAAAATAGAATAAAACGCACACGTTGAAACTCGACCTCAAACTGGCGACTATAAAACCACAGTAATACTCCTTGCAGGATTGCTGCCAAAATCATTGCGATTAAAGGAAAAACCGAGGTGTTTGAGCTAGTCAATCCTAATAGCTTCAATTTATTGATCGCATTCGCATCGATCTGGCTACCCTCACGGACGATTACTTCACCTTGATAAATCATTACCGGCTGAACAGAGTCACTCGCTTGTTCTTTTAGTTCCTCCGTACGTTTTTGATTTAATGAATCATTAATAACGATCCCATCTTCTAGTAAGTAACGCATCACTTGACCAGATTCATCTGACAAACCTAAGCCTTGAATTTTATCAACGGCTTGCTGTTTATATTCCGCAAGATCGCTTTGACGAATGCGCTTCGCCATTTGCTCATCCAACAGCTTCAGACTTTCAGTTCCAACTTTGGTTAATTCTGTCGCACTTAATTGAACGACTGCTTGATAAAAATCTTCCGGCAGCTGTTGATAAAACGTTACCGCATCTTGATCCAAACCTTCAAAATTCTTTTTTACCGCTGCAACCCGTTCATCAACTGTTGGCTGAGGAACTTTTTCCCCATCTTTAGCTTGCGATACCTTCGTCTGATAATTCTTATCTAAATCACTATTAGCCTTTTGGATCAAAGTGATCAGTTGACTGATTCGATCGTGTTGCGTTTGGGCCAAATCCGCTTGATATGTGTATTCTGGCGTGACAGCCTCGGCCGCAAGCTGCCGCTTTTGATTCGTTTCAGTCTTGTTTTCAATCGTTTTATTGGCACGAATACTCTCTGTTGCGACTTGGCCTTCTTTATAATCCACACTCTTTTGAATGACACTTGAAATCATTGTCAAAACCAAAACAGTCGAAAATATTCCTATAATAATCGGTATAAATTTTGAACCTAACTTTTTCAGCAAGTTATTGATGGGTCGATTTAACATCCAATTCCCTCCTGACTACTTTTCTTGGTGTCTTAGGTTCTCGTGTTCATAAGCTTCGATAATTTCAGCAACTACAGGATGTCTCACCACATCGCCTGCTTCGAAAGTCACAAAACGAATCTTTTTGATCTCTTTCAACGTTCTCTCCGCATGAATCAATCCGCTGATTTGTCCTTTCGGCAGATCCACTTGAGAAGTATCACCATTAACGATCATCTTAGAATTAAAACCAAGACGCGTCAAAAACATCTTCATTTGCGAGATTGTCGTATTCTGAGCCTCATCTAAAATGACAAAGGCGTCGTCCAATGTACGGCCGCGCATATAGGCAAGTGGCGCAATCTCAATGACCCCGCGTTCTAATAAACGATTCGTATGTTCCATACCAAAAATCTGATGCAAGGCATCGTACATCGGACGCAAATAAGGATCAACTTTTTCTTTCAAATCCCCAGGTAGGAAGCCCAAGCTTTCGCCAGCTTCAACCGCTGGGCGCGTCAAAATAATACGTTGCACTTCTCCCTTTTTCAACGCAGCTATTGCCATCACAATGGCTAAATAGGTTTTTCCGGTCCCTGCTGGTCCAACACCAAAAACCACATCTGACTTACGGATCGCTGCAATATAGCGGCTTTGTCCAATGTTTTTTGGCCGAATCGGTTTGCCGTTGCGATCCTTTAATAGTTCTTCCTCATACATCATGACAAATTCATCTAAGTGGTCCTCACGTCCTAAACGCAATGCGGTCATTACGTCAGGTGTAGCCACCTTAATCCCGCGATCAATCAAAATCTGCAGTGTCCGAATAATGTCTCCAACCAATTTAGCCTCTTCCTTCGGACCAATTATTTGAATCGTTTCACCGCGAGTATTGATTGTCGTTTCAGTATTATCCTCTAAAAACTTTACATGTTTATCGTGGGTACCTAAAAGCATACTGATGTCATCTTTTCCATCAAGCTTTATTTCTAACGACTCAAAATCGTTGCTATTCAACAAGCGCTCATCCCTTCATAAATCATTCCTTCTTATAATACCACACTCTAAATAAAAGAAAAATTGTCTAAACTTTCGCTTAAATATCAGATATATTTGGTTTTATTTAAGATGAATCCAGATTTCTTTCAATGCGATATTTTGAATGATTGCCGCATAGATAATAATTCAAAGCAGATGACAAAAAAAGCCGAGAGAACGTTCTCTCGGCTTTCGTTATTGCTTAATTGTTTAGAAGCTCTTTGACGATCGCATTGACTTGATTGCCATCGGCTTTACCTTTGACTTTCGGCATCACTGCACCCATCACCTTACCAAATTCTTTTGGCGAAGTCGCTCCTGTCGCCGTAACTGCTTCTTTAACAATCACACGAATCTCATCTTCGGAAAGCTGAGCCGGCAAATATTTTTCAACAATTACGATTTCCTTTTTGACTTTATCAGCCAAATCGGTGCGATCAGCTTTTTCAAACTCGGTTAGAGAATCACGACGTTGTTTCATCTCGCGAGATAAGACAGTCAATTCTTCTTCGTCATTTAAATCCTGACCTTTTTTTATTTGCTCATTTTGAATCGAAGCTTTAAGCATCCGGATCACTTGCAAAGTCTCTTTATCTTTTGCTCGCATCGCTTGCTTCATGTCTTCATTCAAGGTAGTAAGTAGTGACAATAGAATCACTCCGTTCACAGACTAGAATTTCTTACGTTTTCTAGCTGCTTCTGATTTTTTCTTACGTTTCACGCTTGGTTTTTCATAAAATTCACGTTTGCGAGATTCTTGCAGAGTCCCTGCTTTTGAAACGGAACGTTTGAAGCGACGAAGAGCATCGTCAAGAGATTCATTTTTACGAACCACTGTTTTTGACATATAAATTCCCTCCCTCCGGGCTTGAAATGTAACCGTTTTTGTTATTGAAATGTACTTCCAATCAACAAGACCGTCCATAAGTCATTATATCTAATGGGCTATTTTGAGTCAAGGTACTGAAGAATTTTAATTCTTAATTTATTCATTAACTTTTTGACATTTCTCGCAACGACCGTACAGTTCAAAGCGATGTCCTTCAATTTCACAGCCGTCCAATTGTTCTTTAAAAAAGTTCATTGGACACATATGAATCTCCTTAGTCATTCCGCAAACAGTACAAATGAAGTGATGGTGATGTTCAAAGTTCTCACTGCAGCTAAAGCGAAATTTCATCTCTCCTTGCAGTTCGGTATCTTCGATCAGACCAATTTCACAAAATTCTCTTAGATTACGATACACGGTATCATAACTCAAACCTGGAAATTGTCCGTTCAAATAATCATAAACTTCACGAGCCGCAACATATCGATTGCATTTGATCAAATAATCTAACAACGTTTCACGTTTTTTTGTATACTTAAAGCCATTTTCTTTTACTTTCGCCAATGCTTTTTCTAATAGAGTTGTCTGTGTCATGTTATCCCTCGTTTCAAAGTGTAATGATTCCGAATAAACTGTATGGTATAATAAATTATTACTGATTGCAAGGGAGATCTTTTTATGGATAGCGAAAAACAAAATGAGTTAGTCACTATTTTCATCATCTCCGATTCTGCTGGGGAAACTGCTTCTAAATTAGCGCAAGCTTCAATGGCGCAGTATCCTACTGTGGAATTCTGTCTCTTCCGTCGTACGTTCGTGCACACAGAAGAATTATTGATGAAAGCCTTAAACGATGCAAAAAATGAAAACGGCATGATCATCTATACATTGATTGATCCAAAATTGTCTAAAATAGCAAAAGAATTTTGTGATAACGAAGACTTGTTTACAATGGATCTTTTGAATCCGGTTGTTAGTGAAATAGGTCGTCGTGCACACCTTGAACCAACAGGTGAACGAGGGGCATTACACCATTTAAACGAAAATTACTTCAAACGAATCAAAGCAATGGAATTTGCAGTTAAATATGATGATGGAAAAGATCCTCGCGGTTTTCTGGAAGCTGATGTCGTATTACTGGGCGTATCAAGAACCTCAAAAACTCCTTTAAGTTTATACTTGGCAAATAAAAACTTGAAAGTTGCTAACTTGCCATTGATTCCCCAGGCGCATATTCCTAAACAATTATTTGAGATTGACCCCAAAAAAATCGTTGGCTTAACCAACGATCCTGAAGTATTGATTGGTATTCGCAAAGAACGGATGCGAGCTTATGGTTTGAATCCTGAAACGGCTTATTCCGATCGCGAAAAAATCCAAGCAGAACTAAAATTTGCCAATGAGCTTTATCATAAGTTAGGTTGTGAGATTATCAATGTCGCAACACTGTCAATTGAAGAAACAGCCGCCATGATTATGAGCGCTTTAGATCTAGAAGACCACAGTTATTACTTTATGGAAGAAGAAAGCTGAGATCAACTCGATCTCAGCTTTCTTTCTTTTTGCAACTCGCGAATTTTTTCTAAATGATACGGTGTTAATTGATAAACATCATTCAGCCAGTTATGATAAAATAAATGAGCTTGTGCACGCCAGTAATTATAGATTTTTCCATTCTCGTAATAATTTTCCGGCTTAGCAGTTGTGAGTCCACGTTCATGATCGCGTAAATACTCTTTTTCTAAAGTGTCCGTTGCATATTCAAAATGCCCCATTAAAAAAACATCATGCTCATCCTCTGAAATCAAGATAGCGGACCGCTCTTCCTCATCTTTTGCAATTACCTTGATCTTTTTTTGACGTACTTGATTTTCATCAATTCCGGTGTAACGAGACTGTGGCATCCAAAACCGATCATCAAAGCCTCTGAACAAACGGAAATGATGTTCGATATCTTGTTTATAGATTCCAAATAATTTTTCTTTGAATGGAACTTTAGCAATGCCAAAATGATGATACAAGCCCGCTTGTGCTCCCCAGCAGATGTGCACGACTGAAGTCACTGAAGATTGACTCCAATCCATGATTTCAACCAGCTCTGGCCAATAATCAACTTCTTCAAAAGTCAGCTGCTCCACTGGCGCTCCCGTGATAATCAGTCCATCATAACAAGTATCCTTCACCTGTGAAAAATCTAAATAAAATTTATCTAAATGATTCTTACTTGTGTTCTTGTGTTCATGACTAGCCACTTTCAAAAAATCTACATCAATCTGTAATGGACTTTGACTAATCAAACGCAGCAGATGAGTCTCTGTATCAATTTTATTCGGCATTAAATTTAGGATCAACAGTTTTAAAGGTCGAATATCTTGATGTTCCGCCCGAGAGTTGTCAATCGCAAAAATGTCCTCCGACTCCAACACAGATTTTGCTGGAAAATCAGATTCTAAGCGAATCGGCATAAGTTATCCCTCCAATTTATCAAAGGCCTGTTGCAAGTCAGCAAGAATATCATTTACATTTTCAATACCGCATGATAAACGAACGAGCCCTGGTGAGATACCTGCCTGCTGCAATTCTTCATCAGTCAATTGACGATGCGTTGAAGTAGCAGGGTGTAACGCGCATGTCCGAATATCAGCTACATGGACCTCCAATGAAACAAGTTCTAAAGCGTCCAACCATTTCGCCGCCGTTTCCTTGCCTTCAGCAAACCCAACAGAAATTACTCCACATAGTCCATTTGGTACATATTTTTGGGCCAACACATAGTTTTCATCATTTTCCAAGCCTGGATAACAAACATGCTCAATCACTTTTTGCTCTGTTAAGAACTGCGCCACTGCCATCGCGTTTTCGTAATGTCGATCCATCCGTACTGGCAATGTCTCCATGCCTAGATTGAGTAGGAAAGAATTTTGCGGCGACGGGGTCGCTCCTAAATCGCGCATCAATTGAACACGGGCTTTTGTTATATAAGCAGCCTGTCCAAATTTTTCAGTATAAATAATACCATGATACGTTTCATCAGGCTCAGAAAGCTGAGGAAATTTCCCATTGTTCCAATCAAATGTTCCACCATCAACAATTACTCCACCGGTCTGCACAGCGTGACCATCCAAATATTTAGTCGTACTGTGAATAACGATATCTGCTCCAAACTCGATTGGACGACAGAAATACGGCGTAGCAAAAGTATTATCAATAATAAACGGTATATCAAGTTCTTTGGCTACTGCCGCAAATTTATCCTGATCCAATACCTTTACAGCAGGATTTGCGATCGTTTCACCAAAAATCGCCTTAGTGTTTGGTTTAGCGGCTTTAAGTATTTCTTCCTTTGAAGTGTCCTGATCAATAAATGTTACTTCGATACCCATTTTTCTAAAGGTATGTGCAAATAGATTATATGTTCCACCATAAATGTAGCTGGATGAAATCAAATGATCACCTGCCTCTAAGATATTCAATACAGCATAAAAAGTAGCCGCTTGACCTGAAGATGTACATAACGCACCAACTCCGCCTTCCAAAGCCGCAATCTTTTCTTCTACCGCCCCTGTCGTTGGGTTCGCCAAACGAGTATAGAAATAGCCTGCCGCTTCCAAATCAAATAGTTTTCCAATTTCATCTGTGGATTCATAAGCGTAAGTTGTACTTTGGACAATCGGTAACACCCGAGGTCCTCCATTTTCTGGCTGATAGCCAGCATGTAAGCATTTTGTTTCAAATTCCATGTCTTTTCCTCCTAGTTTTTATTCAATATAATCAATAAATGAACATGATTTTTATGACACATGCGATTCCACTAACCTGCTAAACATCTTGTACTCAATATTTCTCAAAAAGCTTCAACTTTCCGCTCATACTTAACAAACTGCGAAAAGCAGAACTAACAAAAAAACTCCCGTCTTTCGCTTATGAAAGGACGGGAGTTCCGTGGTACCACCTTAGTTTATCAGCCTCTCACAAGACTGGTCTTTTGTCGTATTGCTACGAACTGCTGTAACGGGCACCCCCGTGTCTTATTGACAACTGCTCAGAGGCCATCTTCCAATTGATCGCTGCTGCTTCTTCTCACTTACCGAAGCTCTCTGTCAAGTCCGATTCATTGTACTCTTCTCTTCAACGCATTTAAAATATTTGTACGCCTTCTTTTTCGACTGAAAGCACATCAATCATTGCTTCGTGATCGAATGATTTCAAGGCGGTAACCAGCTTTTCTGTATTTTCAGGCGGTGTTAAGACTAAAACTGTTGGACCTGCACCACTTAAGAAGCTACCGTAACCACCATATGCCTTACAAAATTCACGTATTTTTTTCAAATGAGGCACAAGATGTTGACGATGACTCTCATGTAAAATATCTTTCTCCATCATTTTTCCAGCCAATGGTAAATTACCATTTAAAACTGCTGCAATCATCACGTTGCCAATTGAACTTGCTTTGACCGCATCACGATACGACATTTCTTTTGGTAAAACAGACCGACTCTTCGAAGTTAACAACTCATGATTCGGAATAAAAGCAATCACATCGCAATCAGGAAACGTATGCTTTACAAAATTCACTTCATTATTATTGTAGCTTGCAACCACAAAATCACCACAAATCGCTGGGGCAACATTGTCTGGATGGCCCTCGATTTTTGTCGCATAGGATACTTTTTGCTGCGGTGTCATTCCCAAATTTCCTAATCGATTAGCTAATTCGATTCCTGCTACAACGACAGATGAACTACTTCCCAATCCACGTGCAATCGGAATATCTGAAGTCATTTTGATCCTGTGCGGGGGTAATTTAGGTGCTAAGTCTAAGGCTGTTTGAATCAACAGATTTTTTTCATCAGAAGGGATATGACTGCCTAACTGATGTTCAATCTGCCATTTTGAAGTTTCTGGTCCTATATCAATAGTTAGATATTGGGAGAGTGCAATCCCGCACGAATCGAAGCCAGGGCCTAAATTAGCACTTGTTGCTGGTACACGGATTTTCATAGTGACGCCACTCCTTCACGTAAGTGTCGGCGCATATCCTCCAAATCACTCATCTTGTTGATCTTGATATCTGTCTCATTGATCGCTGTATCCGGATCCTTCAATCCATTTCCGGTAAAAACAGTTACAACTGTTTCACCTGGTTTGATACGTCCGTTTTCCACATGTTGGATAACACCCGCTAGAGAAGCTGCTGACCCTGGTTCAACAAAGACACCTTCCTGTGCAGCAACTTTACGATAGGCATTCAAAATTTCATCGTCTGTTACTGAATCAATATAGCCATTAGATTCATCGCGTGCAGCCTCGGCTAATTTCCAACTGGCTGGATTTCCGATCCGAATAGCAGTTGCGACCGTTTCGGGCGCTTCAATAACTTCACCTTTTACGATTGCTGCAGCTCCTTCTGCCTCAAAGCCATGCATTCGTGGTAACTCGGTTCCTTTTTTCTCATGCCATTCTTTAAAGCCTTTCCAGTAAGCAGAAATATTTCCGGCATTTCCTACAGGAATCGTCAAGACATCCGGCGCCTTTTCTAATTGTTCACAAATTTCAAACGCAGCAGTTTTTTGTCCTTCTAAACGATAAGGATTTACTGAATTTACCAAAGCTACTGCTTCAGTCTCAGCAATGTCACGCACAGCTTTTAAAGCTTCATCAAAATTTTCAGGGATTGAAATGATATCCGCTCCATAGGCAATAGCTTGAGCTAATTTACCCATTGCAATTTTTCCATCCGGAATCACGACATAAGCTTTGATGCCGGCACGAGTCGCATAGGCAGCAGCAGCAGCACTTGTATTACCTGTCGATGCACAAATTATCGCCTTCGCTCCATCTTCCACCGCTTTAGCAACCGCCATCACCATTCCGCGATCTTTAAAAGAGCCCGTTGGATTTAAGCCTTCATATTTCCCATATAGAGTAATGCCCAATTCTTTTGATAAATTCTTTAAAGGAATCAATGGTGTATTTCCTTCAGCCAACGCAATCTGAGGTGTTTTATCTGTGATTGGCAAATATTCTTTATACTGTTTTAGTAACCCTTCGTACATGCTTATTCCCCCATAACTTTCATCAATGATATCAACTTGTAGTTGGTCTTCTCTTCAATTTCTTTTTGAATCGTCGCCATTTTTGTTTCTGATGTTTCATGTGTGATTAATACCACTCGCGCATGCTCACCATCGCCTTTTTCTTGAACAACTTGTTCAAAACCGACTTGCGTTTCAGTCATGATCTCAGCAATTTTCAAAAATTGGCCCGGCTCATCTGGCATTTCTAACGATAAGAAATATTTGCTGATATTCTCGCTAGGCGGCGTTAATTTTGTTGGCTGGGTATAACCAGTAAAACGATGACCAACTGTATTCTTTTTCATCTTATTGACGATCGTCATCAAATCTGCCACGATGCTTGTTGCTGTCGGTCGTGCACCTGCGCCTGGTCCGTAATACATAGATTCGCCGATACCTGAACTCTTAACAAAAACAGCGTTCATTTCGTTGTGGATCGAAGCAAGCGGATGTTCATGCGGGACTAATACTGGACCGACTTCTACCGAGATCGTACCATCCTTTTTGATCGTTGATCCGATGAGTTTTATCGTGTAGCCAAGTTGATCAGCCAGTGAAACATCTTCTGCAGCTAAACCGCGAATTCCTTTAATTTTAACTTGGTCCATGGTGATGGACATACCAAAAGCGAACTTACTCAAAATAACCATTTTATATGCAGCATCAATGCCATCTACATCATTCGTTGGATCGCTCTCTGCAAAGCCAAGTTCTTGTGCTTCCTTCAAAGTCTCGTCGTAAGTACGATGATCCTGTACCATTTTTGTTAGCATGTAATTGGTCGTACCGTTAACGATTCCCAAAACTTCCGTGATATCATCTGCCGCCAAACTATTAGCAATAGTTCGTAAAATTGGAATGCCACCAGCAACGCTAGCCTCATAATACAAATTACGCTGTTGTTCTCGTGCTAAATCCACTAACTCACTACCATGCTGCGCCAGTAAATCCTTATTCGCCGTTACTACATTTTTACCTGCCATCAAGGCTTCCTTAATGAATGTCTTAGCTGGCTCAATACGCCCCATCACCTCAACAACAATCGCGATTTCAGGATCTTTAAGAATCGCATCTAATTCCGTGACTAGTTCCAAATTGTATTTTTCGGCTAGAGCACTTTTATCTTCCTCTGGTCGGATCAAAGCTTTCGTTACAACCAAGGGACCGCCGATACTTTTTTCAATTTTTTCTTGATGATCTGCCAAAATTTCTAGAACACCGGTACCTACTACACCTAAACCTAATAGACCCACCTTGACTGCTTTTTCCATAATCCGCCTCCACTAAATTACATTAGTATTAAAAGTAATTTCATCATATTCTAATAGTTAGCTATCAGTATAACAAAATTTCTGTAAAAAAAAAGAGCTTTTCCAAAAAATTTGGAAAAGCTCGCTTTTATTGATGTAAGACGTGACGGAAGGTTTGTTCCAAAACATCCAAGACATGCTGATCATCCAAGCTATAAAGCATAGCCTTCCCATCACGACGTGCCTTAACTAAGCGATTATCACGTAATAATTTTAATTGATGAGAAACGGCAGACTGTTCCATTGCTAACGTATCGCTAATCGATGAAACATTGCGCTCCCCTTCTTTTAGAAACATCAAAATTTTTAAACGTGTTGGATCACTCAAAATTTTAAAAAATTGACTGACCGCTTGAAATTCTTCATGTTCCTTCATTTATAGCCCTCATTTACTCTACTCGGTGATTTTACGGATTGCTTCTTCATACATCGCGATTTTTTTAGCAGCAGTATCGTGAGAATCACCTTTTACACCGATATAGAATTTAATTTTTGGTTCTGTGCCGGAAGGTCGAATCGCCAACCATGTTTCGTCTGCTAACGTGTATTTCAACACATCTGAGGCTGGCATATCAATTGCTGTTTCTGTGCCATCAGCTCTGATTGCTTTCGACGTTTTGAAGTCTTCAGTCAGAGTAACCGTTACTTCTGCAAATGATTTTAGTGCGTCGGTACGCAACTTGCCCATGATTGCTTTGATTTGTTCCGCGCCTTCAGCTCCGCTCAAGGTAACTGAAATCGTCTTCTCAGCATAGTATCCATACTCTTCAAAGATATCTTGCAATCCATCATACAATGTTTTGCCTTGTTTTTTATAGTAAGCTGCTACTTCAGCTAATAATACTAACGTCTGAATCGCATCTTTATCACGTACGAATGATTTGATCAAATAGCCATAGCTCTCTTCAAAACCAAACATGAAAGTTTGTGAGTTGTCATCTTCATATTGCTGGATTTTCTCAGCGATAAATTTGAAGCCGGTTAATACATCTACCATCTTCACATTGTAAGAATCAGCAATTGTTGTTGCCAATTCACTTGATACGATTGATTTTAGAACGACCGCATTATCTGGTAAAGTTCCTGCTTGTTTATGAGCTTCTAAAATATAACGGATCATAATTGCACCGATTTGATTTCCTGTCAATACTTGGTAACGTCCATCGGGCAAACGAACAGCTGCACCAAGGCGGTCAGCATCGGGGTCCGTTGCGATTAATAGATCGGCACCTTCTTGTTCACCCAATTTGATTGCATATTCAAAAGCAGAGTGTTCTTCTGGGTTCGGTGATTTTACTGTTGAAAAATCAGGATCAGCAATCGCTTGCTCAGGAACTAAAATAAATTTTTCAAATCCTGCTTGCTTCAAAGCTTTTTCGCCAAGCATTTTACCAGTACCATGTAACGGCGTATAAACTAATTTTAGTTCTTTACCCATTTCATTGATTAATTCTTGATTAATCGTTACTGATTTGATTTCTTTCAAATATTTTGAGTCCACTTCTTCACCAATGATATTGATCAATCCGCTATGTTCCGCCTCTTCATCAGATAAGACTTCAACTTCTAGTGGATTTTCAACAGCACGTACGAATTTCGTCAACGCGTCTGCATCTTCAGGAGGCATTTGTCCGCCGTCTTCTCCGTATACTTTGTAGCCATTATATTCAGCTGGATTATGTGATGCAGTAATCATTATTCCAGTGAAGGCATTTTCAAAACGAACGGCAAAAGATAATTCCGGTGTTGGACGTAAACTTTCAAATACAAATGAAGGAATATCATGTTTCGCCAATGTTTTTGCTGCTTCCATCGCGAACTCCGGTGACATGTGACGTGAATCATAGGCAATCGCTACACCACGACGTTTAGTCTCAGGATCTTGGGTATCCATGAATCGAGCCAAGCCTTCTGTCGCTTGACGAATAGTGAAGATATTCATCCGGTTGACACCAGGTCCTAAAACTCCGCGCATACCTGCGGTTCCAAATTCTAATTGTTTATAAAACGCATCTTTTTTCAACTCTGGATCTTTGCCTAAGTCTTGTAATTCTTTACGCATTTTTTCATCTAATTTATCTGAATCAATCCATTGTTCATAAACTTGTTCCCAAGACATGAAACACACCTCTTTCAAAATTTTCTTACCATTTAAGTATACCATTACTGTTATATTCAGCAAAGAAAACTTGTATCTCATTCATCCTCTTAATCAAGATGTCCGTATCTTTCAGTAAGCCTATTTTTTATTAGGACTAAAAAAAGGAAGACATCATCCGTCTTCCTCCAAAAATTAATTTTGCGCTTCAATATATTTATAGACTTGTTGGCCTGCGATTCCACCTTCTCCAACAGCTGTCGTGATTTGACGTAAATCTTTTTCCCGCGCATCTCCAATAGCGAAGACACCAGGAATTTTAGTTTTCATTTCAAAATCGGTTTCAATCCAGCCAGCAGCATTTGTAATCCCACTATTTTTAAATGGCTCAGTTAATGGTTCCAAACCAACATAAATAAACGCGCCGTCTGCTGGTTCCAAGTGAACCTCCCCAGTTTTCACATTGCGAATCTGTGCTCCTGTTACAACCATCTCATTCCCAACGATTTCGTCAACAACACTATCCCAGATAAATGAGATTTTTTCATTGGCAAATGCACGATCTTGAATGATTTTTTGTGCTCGCAATTCATCACGACGATGAACGATCACAACTTCAGATGCGAAACGCGTTAAATAAATCGCTTCTTCCACTGCTGAGTCACCTCCGCCAACAACAATTAAACGTTTATTGCGGAAAAATGCACCATCACAAACTGCACAGTAGGAAACACCGCGACCTGCGAAGGATTCTTCACCCGGAACACCTAATTTACGATGGACACAGCCTGTCGCAACAATGACTGTCTTTGCTTGATAACTTTTATCTTCAGTAATGACTTCTTTAAAATCCCCATGGACTTTAATATCCTGAACGATTCCATACGCATTCTCTGTGCCGAATTTTGTGACACCATCATACATCTTCATCGCAAGTTCTGGACCCATGATTGATTCGAACCCAGGATAGTTTTCAACTTCAGCAGTATTGTTCATTTGTCCGCCTGGCGCACCACGTTCAATCAAAAGAACCTTCAAATTTGAACGTGAAGCATATAAGGCTGCGGTCATCCCAGCTGGACCCGCACCGATAATTATTACATCATACATTCAATCATTCCCCCATTCCGCTTTACTTTACATCCCAGAATTTATTCTGTCGACAAATCTGCTTACTAATTGTCAGTTTCACTCCATACTTTTAGTTAGTACGAGTATAAAAGTAGTTTAAGTAAACAAAACTCTGTTTATGAATTTTTGTTTTACAAAATCACCAAAAAAGAAGGGCAACCATCCAATGATGATTGTCCTTTCAGAATTATTGTTGGTTTTTCATTTGCTGCATCATTTGACGAACTTTTTTCTCAGAAGGTTTTTGTCCCATCGACATCATCATTTGACGTAACATATCCTCGTTGATTGGAGGATTCTTTTTGAAATAGTCTTGCATATATTTACGAGCTAAGAAGAAACCGCCGACAGCACCTAATAGTGCAGCGATTACTGCGATCAATACTACGATTCCAGTTGATACCATTTTCACCGCTCCTTTCCTGACACATTCTTATACATTTTACTAAAAGATCCATCAAAAGAAAAGCCGTTTTAAGAAACTTCGAACCTGACCATGAAATTTTAGTTCAATCTTATTAATTCCACGAGAAGTTCTAATGCCTTTATTCAGTCAAATGATTAAAAAAGGAACTACTATGAGTTTTGATAGTTATCAAAAAATTTTCAATTAATTTTAAATAATTGGTGAAATTATGATTAGAATATGATAAAATGCAAAACAATATCTTCCTCGCTGGTGGCTAAGTGAAGAGGTGTAGACATGAGAGATTTTTTAAGATCCGTGAATCGGATCGTGGTGAAGATCGGGACAAGTTCTTTGATCCATCCAAACGGCAAGATCAATTTTTCAGGAATTGATCAATTAGCATTTGTATTAACTGACCTTCGTAATCAAGGCAAGGAAATAATATTAGTCTCTTCTGGCGCGATCGGCGTGGGTATGGACAAACTTAAAATCGAAGAGCGACCACAAGAAATACCAGTACAACAGGCCGTTGCAGCCGTCGGCCAGTCAGAGCTGATGCATATCTACAATCAACGTTTCTTAGGATATAGTCAGCAAACTGCTCAAGTTTTGTTGACACGAGACGTGGTAGATTTTCCCGAAAGTCGGAAAAATGTAATCAATACCTTGGAACAGCTGGTTTCAATGGGAATTCTTCCTATCATCAATGAGAATGACACTGTAGCTGTCGACGAAATGGATCATACCAGAAAATTCGGAGACAATGATGAGTTGTCTGCTATCGTTGCGCAATTAATGAATGCTGATCTATTGATTATGTTAAGCGACATTGACGGCTTTTATTCTGATAATCCGACCAAAAACAAGCAAGCAATTCTTTACTCCACCATCTCAACAATCAATCAAACATTGATGGAACAAGCTGGTGGTGAAGGCAGTCGTTTTGGTACTGGTGGAATGGTCAGTAAATTGAAAGCAGCGCAAAGAATTTTAGATACTAAAAGCGCGATGGTCTTGGCAAATGGGAAACCTCCCAGAATAATTTTTGATATCTTAGCAGGAGCTGAAGTCGGAACATTATTTAAGGAGGGTAACCATGAGTAATTTAATGAATCGTTTAGGTCGGCAAAGTAAAAAAGCAGCTCAACAGCTGAGTCAGCTAGAAACCTCCCAAAAAAATGAATGCCTCATACAGATGGCGCAAGACTTAGAAAACAATGCGTCTACGATTTTAAAGGCTAATCAACAGGATTTGGATCAAGCAAAAGAAAATGATGTCTCTGATCCGATGCTTGATCGCTTGCGCTTAACTCATGAAAGAATCAAAGAAATGGCTGAAGGAATCCGACAAGTTTCAGCCTTGGCTGATCCAATCGGTGTAGTAGAAAAAATGTGGCGCACAGAGGATCAGCTGATGATTGGTCAACAACGAGTGCCTTTAGGTGTGATTGGTATCATCTTCGAATCCCGTCCAAATGTAACTACTGATGCAGCTAGTTTATGCTTTAAATCCGGAAATGCGGTGATTTTGCGCGGCGGCAAAGAGGCCTATTATTCGAATCAAGCGCTGGTGAACATTATGCAGCGAACTTTGCAAAATAAACAACTCGATTCCGCGATGATTCAATTTGTTAATGATACTTCTCATGATGTGGCCAATGAGATGATGCGCTTAAATGAATACTTAGATGTCTTAATTCCGCGAGGTGGTACTCGTTTGATCCAACGAGTTAAAAATAGTGCCACTGTACCAGTCATCGAAACAGGTACTGGAAATAATCACATTTTCGTTGACAGTGCTGCTCAATTGGACATGGCAAGTAATATTCTTATCAATGCAAAAGTCCAACGTCCTTCGGTATGTAATGCCATCGAAACGCTGTTGGTTCATGAAGACATCGCTTCTGTGTTTCTACCAATGATCGAAGAGGCTTTAAGCCCACATCACGTTAATCTGCGTGCGGATGCAAGAGCCTTTAGCTATTTAAAAAAGGCGAACCTAGCCTCCGAAGAAGATTGGGCAACAGAATTTTTAGATTATATTTTAGCGATCAAAGTCGTTAACTCCATTGATGAAGCCATTGAACATATCAATCACTATAACTCAAAACACTCAGAAGCAATTGTGACAGACAATTATCACAACGGTCAAAGATTCCTAAAAGAAGTTGATGCGGCTGCTGTCTATATCAATGCCTCTACTCGCTTTACGGATGGGTTTAAATTTGGCTTCGGTGCCGAGATCGGCATCTCTACGCAGAAACTACACGCCCGTGGACCAATGGGGCTGGAGCATTTGACTTCTAGTAAATATATCGTTTATGGTGATGGGCAGGTTAGAGCCTGAACTCTTTTCATCTATATCGCTTTTGTCTTATTAAGAATCCATTTTTTACTGTCCGAAGCTAGCAAAAAGGCACACGTTTGAATAATCGACGTGTGCCTTCTTTATATTATTGAGTTTGAATTTTTTCTAGTAGATCAGGATCAAATTTCCCATCTTTCAGCATAGCAATTTCAAAACCATATGGCGCATGCTGATTCTTTTTATCTTCACCAACATACGGTGTCTCTAAAATTTTAGGCAGATTTTTCAATTTTTCATGATGAACAATAGCGTTCAGTGTTTCAAATCCGATCGTACCGAATCCAATGTTCGCATGCCGATCCTTATGAGAGCCCATTGGATTTTTTGAATCATTGACATGAATCACTTTCAAGCGGTCCAAACCAATTACACGATCAAATTCTTCTAAGACGCCATCAAAATCCTCTTTGACATTGTACCCCGCATCATTCGTATGACACGTGTCAAAAGTCACAGAGAGTTTTTCATTAAGAGTCACACCATCGATAATGTAAGCTAATTCTTCAAATGTTTTTCCTAACTCCGTTCCTTTTCCTGCCATCGTTTCCAAAGCGATTTGTGCTCGTTGATCTTTAGTCAACACCTCATTTAACCCTTTGACGATTTGATCCAATCCAGCTTTTTCACCAGCGCCAACGTGAGCACCAGGATGCAAAGTAATTTGCATCGCACCTAAAGCCTCCGCACGCATAATTTCATCACGTAAAAATTGAACTGCAAATGGGGACATCTCCGGCTTTTGGGTATTCCCTAAATTAATAATATACGGCGCATGCATGACGATATTCGATAAGCCGTGCTCTTTCATATACGTTTCTCCGGCAGGAATATTCATCTCCTCCACCGCTTTACGACGAGTATTTTGCGGCGCACCGCTATAGATCATAAAAGTCGACGCTTCATAGCTAGCTGCTTCTTGCGCCGCACCTAATAACATTTCTTTTCCCTTCATGCTTACATGAGAACCAATTAACATAAAAACCTCCATATTTCTTTTTTATAGGAATAACAATAAACTTGTCATCAACGGCAAGCTAATCAAAAAGCTAAGAGATGACGTGAAGCCCACGACTTCCGCTCGCATTCCTGCAGCCACACTGTTGATTACACCAAATGTTGGAATCGGACCGACCGAAACAAGGCATAAAACGATTTTAATCATCATCGGAACCGGCATCAGCATAAAGAGGCAAGCGAATAAGATACCCACGCCATATTTGATTCCTAAAACGCGTAAAACTAAAGATAAATCTTTTTTCGGCAAACGTAATTCCAGAAACAATCCTATCATGAACATTGATAAAAACGTATTTGCGTTGGCAATCGGTTGGGCAATCTGAAAAACAGCTTGCGGCAAGTCGATGTTTAAAATACGAAAGAACAGCATGATCAAATAGCACAGAAATGGGACCGAACGCCCCAAACGTCCCAAAACCTTTTTAGCCGTTGGCCGTTCTTCATCACTCCCGCTAATTCCTTCGATCACAACATTAGATCCCCCTGCTAGCATGACGCTATTGCCGATATCGAAAAAAGAGAGAATAGGGATCGCCTGCGGCATGAAACTTTGAACAAATGGGATTGCGAAATTTCCAATATTATAGCCAGAAACGCCGTACATCAAAAATTCTCGTTCTACCTGCCCCTGCTTCTTTGATAAAAAATGGCCAATCACAATCATCACTAAATTCAAAAACAATCCTGCGATAATCAGTAGTAATAATTGATTCTTTACTGCTAAAGATCGTAAATTGACAATAATTGCTGCTGGCAGCGTGACATTGACAACGATTTTCGAGATCATCGAGCCGTCTGCTTTCATCAATAAATTCAATCGTTTCGTTAAATAGCCTACCAAGATAATAACAAATAATCCTAACGAGTTTAATAAAACTGCTCTCACACTTTCACCCCATCATCTAAAACGCTTACCCAATTAATCCAAAGAAAGAGGATTGCTCCAATAATTGGTACAATCCCTTTCATAGTGACAATTAAAATTGTAAAACAAAATATTTTTTCTTTCCACGACGAACGACAATATATTCCTCTGCCAATTTGTCTTGATCACTTAATGTGTAAGCCACATCTTGTACACGATCTCCATTAATATAGATTGCACCATTATTGATATCTTCCCGCGCTTGGCGTTTAGATTTTTCAATCCCTGCTGTTATCAATATCTCTACAAGATTTAAATCGTCTTCTGTTTTCACTTGGTAGTTCGGAACATTTTTAAACCCTTGCTCGATTTCTTCCGCATTCAAGTTTTTAACGTCTCCGCTAAATAAGGCTTCAGAAATATGAACTGCTTGGTTGTATGCTTCTTCCCCATGAACTAATACAGTGACCTCTTTAGCCAGCGCTTTTTGTGCTGCACGTTGTTCAGGTGCTGCGGTGAATTCTTTTTCGATTGCATCGATCGCTTCTAAATTCAAGAAAGTAAAGTATTTCAAGAATTTTACCGCATCACGATCATCTGTATTAATCCAGAATTGGTAGAATTCATATGGCGAAGTTTTTTCTGGATCTAACCAAACAGCGTTGCCTTCAGTTTTCCCAAATTTTGTGCCATCAGCTTTAGTGATCAACGGCATCGTCATCCCAAAGGCTTGTTTTCCTTCTTCGCGACGAATCAATTCGATCCCTGATGTGATATTCCCCCACTGATCGCTTCCACCTAATTGTAATAAGCAGCCATAGCGTTTATTCAATTCATAGAAGTCGTACGCTTGCAATAACTGGTAAGCAAACTCTGTGTAAGAAATTCCTGATTCGATCCGACGCTTCACACTTTCCTTGCTCATCATGTAATTGATCGTAAAGTTTTTCCCGACATCACGTAAGAAGTCGATTAATTTCAATTCGCCCAACCATTCATAGTTGTTAGCGACGAGCGCCGGGTTTTCTTTATTTTCAAAATCAATGATTCCAGAAAGCTGGTTCTTAATACTTTGTGACCAGTTTTGAACCGTGTCTAAAGTATTTAATTGACGTTCTGCATCCTTAAATGAAGGGTCCCCAATCATTCCGGTGCCGCCGCCAACCAAAGCGATTGGCACATGACCGTTTTGTTGGAAACGACGCAACGTTAAAATCGGTAATAGATGCCCAATGTGCAAACTATCCGCAGTCGGGTCAAAGCCGATATATAGTTTAACAGACTCTTCGTTTAATTGTTTTTCTAAGGCTGCTTCATCTGTTACTTGAAAAATTAAGCCACGGGCTTTTAGTTCTTGAAAAAAGTCTGAATGCATGTTTTATCCTCCTAATTATTTTTACTGCTCTAACTAATCGTTAGGTATATCTTCTCTAAAATGATTTATACTTCCCCATATTAACCGAAAAAACAAGGAAATAAAAGCTATTCGTCAGATTTCTTCGAAGTTCTAAATCTCAATAATTGGCTTCCTCCAAAAAGAAAGCCAAACAATATAATAATGTTTGTTTTGTTTTACTTAACAATTAGTTGAAGTTTTGATTACAAACATTGCATCCGCTTGTTAATGGAAGTAAAACTTTGCTATAATTCAACAGATAATTAAAATGATAGAATCTAATGAGGTGGACTTTTTGGCTCACAAGAAAAAAATAAATAAGCAACCGAAAAAGAGCGGCAAAAGCAAATCAAGACCTACTCTTGGAGGTCCTTTTGCTCTTAATGTTTCATTGCGGGTAATCAAGTCGTTGTTACTTGGTTTTATCGTTGTGCTCTTTTTAGGCGGCATGCTCGTCGTCGGAATCGGTGCTGGGTATTTTGCCCATCTTGTCGAAGGGACACCTACACCGACAAAATCGGAAATGAAACAAAAGGTTGGTGACATTGCGGAATCATCCAAATTGCTCTACGCGGATGATCAAGAGCTGGCGACAATCCAAGCTGATCCGATACGTGAAAAAATAGATTCCGATGAAATTTCTCAATGGGTGAAAAAAGCGCTTGTTGCTACGGAGGATGAAAATTTTTACGAGCATTCTGGAGTTGTTCCTAAAGCTGTTGTACGTGCCTTGTTAGGTGAAGTGGTTGGCTTTGGCGCTGGCTCGGGTGGTTCTACCCTTACTCAGCAGCTGATCAAACAGCAAGTTCTAACGAATGAAACTTCCTTTAAACGGAAAGCCAATGAAATTGTTCTGGCATTAGATTTAGAAAAATACCTGAGCAAAGACGAGATATTGACCGCTTATCTGAATGTTTCGCCTTTTGGACGTAATAACAAAGGGCAAAATATTGCAGGGGTCGAAGAAGCTGCGATTGGTATCTTCGGTGTCCATGCAAAGGATTTAAATCTGCCGCAATCCGCTTTTATTGCTGGTTTGCCACAAAGCCCAATCGTTTACAGTCCTTATACCAATACGGGTGATTTGAAACAAGATTACTCTCTTGGAATGGCGCGAAAAGACGATGTACTTTTCAATATGTATCGTGAACAGATGATTTCTAAAAAAGAATATGAGGAAGCCAAAAAATATGACCTCGCAAAAGATTTTCAGGGTCGTCAAGATGTGGAAGTTCAACAACACGGCTTCTTATACTACACCGTTTATAATGAAGCAATCAGTATCGTAGCAAAACAGCAAGCCAAAGAAGATGGTGTCAGCGACGCTGATTACAGCAAAGAAGAGGTAAGCAATCGCTATATTGAACAAGCTAAAGTTAAGATGCAAAATCAAGGATTAGTCGTAAAATCAACGATTGACAAGAATATTTATGATGCGATGCAATTGGGTGTCGCTGAATATGGACAATATCTAGATGATGGATCTGGCGCAACCGTTGAGCCAGGGACGGTCATGATGGACAACAAAACTGGTCGGATCTATGGTTTCGTTGGCAGTCGCGACTACAATACAAACCAAAACAATCACGCCTTTGATACTGTGCGTCAGGCAGGCTCATCCATCAAACCAGTATTAGTTTATGGACCGGCTATTGATCAAGGGCTGCTAGGCAGTGCTTCACGAATCGCCGACTTTCCAATGAAATACCAACATGGTGAACATGCCGGTAAAGAATTAGAAAATGCCGAAAATAAGGGTTCTAAGACTTTCCAAACAACACGGGAAGCACTTGTTGAATCAACCAATATTACAGCATATCATGTTTATCAAGATATGCTGTCCAATAAAGTCTCTGATCAATACGCTTATGATAATTATCTGAAGAAAATGAATTATCCGACATCCAATGCATGGGGAGTAGAATCAGCACCATTAGGTACGACGGGGGTTTCAACGCTAACCGAAGTGAATGGATTCCAGACCTTGGCCAATGAAGGTGTTTACCAGCAAGGGTATTTAATTGAATCAATCACAGACAGTACAGGCAAAGAAATCTATAAGCATAAAGATAATCCTGTTCAAGTTTATTCAAAAGCAACAGCTTCCATCATGAATGACTTGATGCGCAGTGTCATAACCGAACAACATACTACTCCGTTCAAATCTATTTTGAGTGGCGTGAATTATTCATTAAGCACAGCTGATTGGGTTGGTAAAACAGGTACGACGGATAATTATGCCGATAACTGGCTGATCGTTTCTACACCATCTATTACATTAGGAACTTGGACTGGCCGAGATGACAACAAACCAATGAATGATGGTGCAGGAAATCGGACAGCGACCTACATGGCTTATCTTGCAGGTCGAATCTACCAAGTGAATCCAAATGTCTTTGGTGAAAATGAAGAATTTAAGTTATCTGATGATGTTAAGCAAATCAAGGTTTCTGACTTTACTGGGTTAAAATCAGGAAAAGTTACGCACAATGGGACCAACTATCAAGTACCCAGCGGTGAAACAACCTCTCTTTGGGCGAAAGATGGTCCGGGCGATAGTACGTATGAATTTGGTATCGGCGGAAACGACGATGATTACAAAACATATTGGAATACGCGCAACAAAGCAACTAACAAAAACAAAGATGATAAAGATGATGACACAAAAACAGATGATTAATGTATTCTAAACATACTAATATTGGAGGGTAGAATCAGTGACGGCTGATTTTACCCTCTATTTTTGTTTTGGATTATAGTGAGGTTGTTACAGAAGTTGGCAGCTTCAATAAATCCTAGCTTATTACCGAATGCTAGTTCTACTTAGTGAAGCTTAGCAGTAACTATATGCAAGAAGCTACTTCTGGCATACAGCTCCTTTTTAGCTTTTCATAGTAGCCGTCTTCAGTCCTCTTGTGACTCCACTAGCTTTTTGGTATCCTACCAAAAGAAAAGAAATTTTGATCGGAGGAAATATAAATGACATTTGAAGAAATCTTACCCGAACTAAAAAAAGGGGCAAAAATTATTCGCGAAGGCTGGGGCGGTTTTGAAGTATATGTAACTCTAGTAACCGGAGAAGTATTTGATAATTCACCAGTAACACCTTATTTTTTGATCAAAACTGCAGATGAAGGCTTTTCAAGTTTTGCACCAACCGTTTGTGACATTCTGGCAGAAGATTGGAAAATCGTTGAATGATAAATTTCGATTTTTCTAATAAGATCGTCTTTATCACGGGAGCAGCATCCGGAATTGGGGCCGCTCAAACAAACGCATTTTTAAATGCTGGCGCTCGCGTCTTTGCTTTTGATCAACAAGAACGAGATTTATCAGAACTGCAAGAAAGTCATCCAGAACATTTTTCCTATTTCCTTGGAGATGTTAGGAATAAAAAAAACTTACAAGAAGCGTTAAAAAAATGTCATGAATATTTCGATACAGTCGATATTTTACTAAACACTGCTGGTATACTAGATGATTATCTGCCGTTAAACGAAACAGACGATGACTTTTGGGACCGAATTTTTGATACGAATGTAAAGAGTATGTTTACTCTAACAAAGTTATTATTGCCAGAACTATTAGAGCATCAAGGAACCGTCATCAATATGGCTTCAATTGCCGGACTTGTCGCTGGCGGCGGTGGACTTGCGTATACCACTAGCAAACATGCCATCGTCGGCTTTACAAAACAGCTTGCCTTGGACTATGCTGCCAATGGACTCCATGTCAACGCTATCGCGCCTGGTGCAATCAACACCCCTATGAACCAAGCGGATTTTTCCGGCGATGGCCAGATGGCTAAATGGGTCGCAGAAGAAACACCGGTTAAACGTTGGGCAGATCCGAAAGAAGTTGCATATGCTACGATGTTTTTAGCAAGTGATGAAGCACGTTATATGCAAGGAAATATTTTGCCAATCGACGGTGGCTGGCTTTTAAAATAGCTTGCAATTTTTCTGAAATCCTCTAAGATAATTGATAGCGATCATTTCGCACTGCGGCACTTCAATCCTTTGGCCGCAGTTATTAACAAGACACGATCTTGTAAAGGAGAATAGACAAATGAATCTTGAAAAAAGTTCAGCTCAACGCTGGACCACCACCGACACGGCAAAAATGGCCGTAGTAACCGGGCTTTATGTTGCCGTCACCATCGTTCTATCTGTCATCAGTTTTGGCGCGATCCAACTCCGTATAGCGGAAATGTTTAACTACTTGCCACTTTTCAACAAACGATATACTATTGCAGTGACGCTAGGTGTCGCAATCGCTAATCTGGCCTCCCCACTAGGTATTGTAGATGTGCTGTTAGGCAGTATCTCTACTTTGATTGTTTTACTGATCTGTCGAAGGGTAACAAAAAATATCACGAGTCTTAAGAAAAAAATGATCCTTACTGCTTTAATTTTTGCCTTTTCAATGTTTACAGTTGCTGGGCAATTGACTTTTTTCTATCAGGCGCCCTTCTTCTTCAATTGGCTGATTATTGGTCTAGGAGAGCTGCTTTCTATGTCCCTAGGCGGCGTATTGATCTATTTGATAGATAAACGAATTGATTTAACAAAATGAAACAAGGCTGTGACAAAAGTGGGCAGCTTTAAGAAATAAGAAGGAAGTTAAGAGGAAGTTACTTCTGGAGCAACGTTTATTCGAAAAAAAGAGCTGTGACAAGATTTTTTGTCATAGCTCTTTTTTTTAACAATAGATGGCGATTGATTGATAAGGCTTCAACGTAATTCTTTCGTTGAGTTTTTCACTGTCATAATTATTGATTAATATTTCGCCTTTTTGAAATTCTTTCGGCAATTCAATCGTCGTTTCTTGAGGGAAGAAGTTATTCAGTACAAGCAACCTATGTTCTTCATAGCGGCGAATATATCCATAGATTTGCGAATGATCCGGAAGAACGGCTTCATAACTGCCCTCCGCGATTACTGGATAGTCTTTTCTAAGTTTGATCAAGTGCTGATAATAATTGAATATCGAACCCTCTTGCAATTCTTTTGCTACATTGATCTCGTTCGCGGACTTGCCTAACGCTAACCATGGTTCCGTTTCAGAGAAACCGCTATATTCCCCACGATCCCATTGCATTGGGGTACGTGAATTGTCACGTGATTTCGCTTTGACGATCTCAAATGCTTCTTGTTCATTCTTGCCATCAAGCAGTAATTCTTGATAAGCATTTAGGCTTTCCACATCAACATACTTTTCCATTGAATCAAAATCTGGATCCACCATTCCAATCTCTTCACCCATATAAATATAGGGCGTCCCACGATTTAAATGAATAGCGCCTGCCAGCATTTTAGCCCCGGCCACACGATAGTTATCCATATCAACAAAACGATTCAACGCACGAGGCTGATCATGATTATTCCAGAAAAGAGCGTTCCATCCACTTTCCTCGCTCATTTGCGTTCCCCAAGTATGAAACAATTCCTTTAATTTCGCAAAATCAAATGGCATTTGCGTCCATTTTTTACCATCTTGGTAATCAACTTTTAAATGATGAAAATTAAACGTCATATCTAATTCTTCTCGTTCAGGCTTCGTGTATAAAATACAATTTTCCACGGTAGTAAAACTCATTTCGCCAACTGTAATCATTTCACTATCTTTTCCAAAGGTCGCCTGATTCATCATGTGGATAAACTCGTGGTTAATTGGGCGATCAGTATAGGCTGGCTTGCCATCATTTTCAGAACAGTCTTTCAAGACCTCATCCTTGCCGATCACATTGATCACATCAAAACGAAATCCCTTTACACCTTTATCCATCCAAAAGCGTACGACTTCAAATAGCTCCTCCCTTACTTCAGGATTGCGCCAATTTAAATCTGCCTGTGTTTTATCATACAAATGTAAATAATACTTACCCGTATCTCCAAAAGGTGCCCAGGCATTTCCGCCAAATTTCGAAACCCAGTCCGTTGGTTCATCCCGTAAAATAAAGTAATCTTGGTATTTTTTATCACCAGCTAATGCTTTTTGGAACCATTCATGTTCGATCGACACGTGATTGAGCACCATATCCAGCATGATTTCGATCTCATGTTCTTTTGCCGTTGCCATTAAATTTTCAAAATCAGTTATTGTTCCAAACATTGGATTAATCGCCGTATAATTTGCTACATCATACCCATTATCCTTTTGCGGACTCGGATAAATGGGGCTTAACCAAATCATGTCCACACCTAGTCGTTTCAAATAAGGAATTTTTTGCTGGATTCCCTGCAGATCACCAATGCCATCTTGATTCGTATCTAAAAACGATTTGGGATAAATTTGATAGATTACTTTCTTCTTAAAACTCATTTTGTCCTTCAACTCCTACAATTCTGTCGCTAATATAATTTTCTCAGCACTCGTTACAGGTGCTTCTTCAATTAAGGGATCCACTTGAAAGTCTGTCGAGTTTGTCACAATAATCGGCGTTTGAACTTCATAGCCTTCTGCCTTGATTGCATCAACATCGAATTCCATTAAAAGCTGACCTTTTTTAACGCTATCACCTTGTTGTACATGGCTAGTAAAATATTTCCCATCTAATTGAACCGTATCAATGCCTATATGGATCAGCACTTCTGTTCCTTCTGTACTTACTAATCCAATGGCATGTTTTGTTGGAAACAATAAACTAATCTGTCCATCAAATGGCGCAACTAGTTTCCCTTCACTAGGGTCAATCACAACTCCCTGTCCCATCATACCTTCAGCAAAAACGGGATCTTTTGCGCTGCTTAATGGATATAGCATCCCAGTAATTGGCGCAAACAATTCAACAACAGCGTTCGTTTTTTTAGTCGTTTCACTACCTAGAGTTGGAACATTTTCTTCTTCTACACGATCCAATTTATTGAATAAACCAATACGACGGAAGGTCAAGGTCAAGATGAATGGAACCGCAATCGCGATCACCATCCCAATTGCAAATATCAAATAATCTTGTGGTCGAATCGCTAAAATTCCCGGCAACCCGCCAACACCAATCGATAATGCCCGTACTTTGAACAAAGTAATAAATAAACCGGCGATTCCACTACCGATCATGGCAGCGATAAATGGATAGGTATATTTCAGATTAATCCCAAACATCGCCGGCTCCGTCACTCCTAACCATGCAGAGATAACAGATGGGATCGAAACTTGTTCTTCCTTCTTATTGCCGCGGTGAGCGAATACAACTGCTAAAACAGCTGCCCCTTGTGCGATATTTGATAAACAGATCATTGGCCATAAGTTTGTTGAACCAAAGTCGGCAATCAATTGCGAATCGATCGCTAATGTTGTATGATGCAGACCAGTTATAACCAAAGGCGAATACAGAGCCCCAAAAATACCACCGAATAACCAACTAAAGCTAGAAGTCAAACCAGCATTTACTACCGCTGAAATCGCCGTGCCGATTTTCCAACCGATGGGTCCTAAAATAATATGAGCCGCTAAGATTGTTGGAAGTAATGAAAAGAATGGGACAAAAATCATTGAAACGGCTTCTGGAATATGTTTACGGAAAAAGCGTTCAAGGTAAACGAGTAGGAAGCCTGCCAACATTGCTGGAATCACTTGTGCTTGATAACCAATTTTATCTACCGTGAAAAAGCCGAAATCCCATGTCCAGTTTTTCGCAATTTCTGCGGCAGTCGTGCCATTCACCGCATAAGCATTCAATAGTTGCGGTGATACTAGTGTGATCCCAAGGACAATCCCCAAGATCTCTGTCGCACCCATTTTACGAGCAATGCTCCAGGTAATCCCTACCGGTAAAAAGTGGAAAATCGCTTCACCAGGCAACCACAAGAAACCATTGATACCGTTCCAAAAGGTAGAAGCTTCAACAATTGTTTGACCATTCAACCAACCCATAGGTACTGCTTCTAAAATGTTGCGAAATCCTAAAATCAAACCGCCGACAATAATTGCTGGTAACAATGGAGTAAAAATTTCTGCTAAAACAGTAATGGCGCGTTGGACTGGATTCTGATTTTGTTTCGCGGCTGATTTTGCAGCTTCCTTAGAAACACCTTCGATTCCTGAAACTGCTGCGAATTCATTGTAAAAAACTGCTACGTCGTTTCCGATGATTACTTGAAACTGTCCTGCATTTGTAAACATACCTTTGACGCTAGGAATCTCTTCGATTTGCGCCTCATCCGCCTTTTTCGGATCGTTTAGTACAAAACGCATCCGCGTGGCACAGTGAGTAACTGCAGAAATATTTTTCTTGCCGCCAATGGCCGCCAGCAGGTCCTTCGTATCCTTTTCATATTTTCCCATCTTTTTTCCCTCCGAATAATTTTAACTTGTATGGATAAGTTCAGCTGATACATTTACTATAAGTGGTTTAAAGATTTTTGTAAATCGCTTACATATTCAACTGTTCTCGCTTTATTAGAAAATCCTCATCAAAATGAACATGAATAGATTTTATTCGCACTTTGTCAGTCTTATTGTTACCAACAGGTTGGTAATAAACCAAACAAGTCTTACCAAAAATAAAAATTTACTCATTTTTATAGTCAAAATTATCCGGAAAGCGTTTTACATATAGATTCTTTCTTTGTATAATGAAATCACTTATACGGACAAGTGGATTTTTGGTTCTATTTTTTCAATTGTGCTTCTTATTTAAGAGTAAAATGGAACACTACATAGGTAAAAAGGAGGATTAGATGAAAAACTACGAAGTGATCTATCAAGCGATCGAAAGTGGAATTCTAAAAGGGGTATACGAAGCTGGCGCCTATCTGCCCAGCGAAAACAAATTACGCCAGACCTATCATGTTTCTAGGGATACCATTCGCAAAGCACTATCACTTTTAACGGCCAATGGCTACATTCAAAAAATTCAGGGAAAAGGGTCTTTAGTTTTGAAACGGGAGCAACTGCGCTTCCCGGTCTCTGGGTTAACTAGCTACAAAGAGCTGCAAAATTCTTATGGCTATGACAGCAGTACCGATGTTGTCAGTCTCAAAAAAATTATAATCGATAAGAAAATGGCGGATGTGACAGGTTTTGAAATCAGTTCTGTTTGTTGGGAATTAATTCGTACTCGTGCCATTGATCAGAAAAAAGTAATTCTTGATAAAGATATCCTTCTTACAGCGATTGTTCCCGAAATGGATACTGAAATAGCCAAGGATTCCATCTATCGCTATTTCGAGAACCAATTGAATCTGAATATTGCTTTTGCTGAAAAAGAAATCACGATTGATGCGTTGACCAATGAAGACCGCGACCTATTGGACCTAAACCAGCATGATATTAATATTGTTTCAGTAAAAAGTCGAGTCTTTACTAGTGATGCTCGCCAATTTCAATATACCGAAAGTCGTCATCAAGTCGACAAGTTTCGTTTCTTTGATTTTGCACGACGTCATCCCTCAACTATGTAGTAAGATTTTGACAAAAAAACATACTAAGATTAGAGGGTAGAATCAGTGACGGCTGATTCTACCCTCTATTTTCTGTTTTGGATTATAGTGAGAAGTGAGAGAAAGCTCGAATATAGCTCCGTGGACGTATTAGTCCGTA
>Ga0153985_1000012_pt1 | contig 60573 bp, 58 predicted proteins | sample TSGA069MetaG_FD_104715 | JGI IMG/M metagenome (GOLD analysis project Ga0153985, IMG submission 104715) | Attine ant fungus gardens microbial communities from Georgia, USA - TSGA069 MetaG | ecosystem: Host-associated > Fungi > Mycelium > Unclassified | place: USA: Georgia, Alexander Wildlife...
ATTTCTTTTCTTTCTAGCCATAATAAAATCACCTCTTAGCTTCATTTTAGAAAAATAAAAACTGTGAAGCAACCACCTACCTAGGATTAGCGGTTACTTACACAGTTAATATTACACTCTCTGGATTTTCTCCACTCCGAAAAGTCTAACTTTTTGACTATTTCTTAGGTTCTTGCAGTACTTTTACTTCAGTAACCTTAACTGGATCAACAGGCGTTGATTTTTCGCCAGAATCACTGTCTTTTACTTCAGCACCAGCAATTTTGTCAACGACATCCATTCCCTCGGTAACTTGTCCGAATACAGTATATTCACCGTCAAGTTGCGGAGTACCACCATTTTTATAGGCTTCAATGATTTTTTCAGGATAGTATTGAATTGCAAGGCCATCGCTGACATCATCCTTATTCGTTACAATAAAGAATTGGCTGCCATTGCTACTGCGAGATTCAGAACGCGCCATAGACAAAGCGCCGCGAATATTATAAAGTTGTTTGGAATCTTCTGTTTTAAAGCCTTTCTTCCAAATGCTTTCTCCGCCCGTACCGTCGCCTTTAGGATCTCCACCCTGGATCATGAAGTCCTTGATCACTCGATGGAAGGGAGTATCTTTATAGTAGCCATCCTTAGCATGCTTAACAAAATTTTCTACGGCCTTAGGTGCTTGTTTAGGGAATAGTTTGATTTTAACATTTCCCTCAGTAGTCACAAGTTCTACTAAATATTCATCATCAGTGACTTTGTCATTGAGTTGAGGCAGATCTAATTTATTTAAATCTATACTAGATTCAGTAGTTTTTGCGGTACTTTCTTTTGTATCCTTTGTGGAATTATCGCTGCCGCAAGCTGCGAATAAACCGATCGATAAGGCTAGGCTTACACCGATCACTGTTTTTTTGAATTGCATATCATTCTCCTTTTAAAGTTATTATCATCTTTATGATAACAAACTTTTGGTAGAGTTCATATGAAAAAATAGTGACTTTTGCTTCAAAATTTTTAATTAAATGAAGGCAATATAAAAAGGAGATCATTTCGATCTCCTTTAAAAAATAGATTAGCTATTATAAGTTTGCAAATTTTTCCAACAAACGAATCATTTGGCAGGTGAAACCATATTCGTTGTCGTACCAAGCAACTGCTTTAACCAATTGATAGTCGCCAGCAGAAGTTACTTCTGTTTGAGTTGGGTCAAAAATTGAACCCTGAGTCGTTCCGATTACATCACCAGATACGATTTCACGATCATCATAACCAAATGATGGGTTATCAACTGTATGTTTCTTGATTGCGTCGTTAACTTGATCAGCCGTAACATTAGTTTTAAGAATTGAAACTAATTCAGTCAATGAACCATCAACAACGGGAACACGTTGTGCATGACCTTGTAATTTTCCGTTCAATTCTGGAATTACTAGACCAATTGCTTTAGCCGCACCAGTTGAATGTGGGATAGTGTTATCTGCTGCAGAGCGTGCTGCACGTAAGTTTCCACCTTTGACTGGTCCATCTAGTAACATTTGAGTTGAAGTGTAAGCATGAACAGTTGTCATTGTACCGACTTCAATTCCAAATTCTTCATTCAGGAAGTAAGCCATCGGAGCAAGACAGTTCGTTGTACAAGAGCCAGCTGAGATGATTTTATCGTTTGAATCTAAAGTGTCATCATTTACGTTATAAACGATTGTCTTCATTTGTCCAGCAGGAGCTGAGATAACGACACGTTTTACACCAGCATCAATATGAGCTTGTGCTTTTTCTTCCGAAGTATAAAAACCAGTACATTCAAGCACGATGTCTACACCGTTTTCTTTTACCCAAGGGATTTTGCTTGCGTCTGGTTCTGCGTATACACGCGTTTTTTCGCCATCAACAACAATTGAATCTTCTGTCGCAGTAACTGTGCCAGGGTATGTGCCATGGGTTGAATCAAATTGTAATAATTGCGCCAACATTGTGGGACTTGTTAAGTCGTTGATTGCTACTACTTCTATATCGTCAGATACTTCTTTAATCCGACGGAAAGCTAAACGACCGATACGTCCAAATCCATTAATACCTACTTTTACTGTCATAACCAAAAGTTCCTCCTTTTTTATATCAAGCAAAGCTTGATGTCTTACAATTTTTATTGTGCAACGCATCATTTTTTTTGTCAAAAGATACATCTTGCGGAAAAATAAAGAGTCATGGATGATAATTATAGAAGAAAAAACGAAAAATTTTTTAAGCTTCTATCAATAAGAATGGACTTTTTCAGCTATTCTAGCTACAATAAACAAGACTTTGTTTAGTGTGGAGATTCAGTAGTCATTAGAATAATGGATAAGGAGGACACCGAAATGTCCATGTTTTTAGATCAAGTAACGATCGATGTCAAAGCTGGTAAGGGCGGCGACGGAATGGTTGCTTTTCGCCGAGAAAAGTACGTACCAGACGGCGGACCAGCCGGGGGTGATGGTGGTCGCGGCGGCGATGTTGTTTTAGTTGTTGATGAAGGATTGCGTACATTGATGGATTTCCGTTTCAACCGTCATTTTAGAGCTACTCCGGGGGAAAACGGAATGAGTAAAGGAATGCACGGACGCGGGGCCGATGATACTTATGTGAGCGTTCCGCCTGGTACAACAGTACGTGATGCTGACACTGGAGCTTTAATTGGCGATTTAATTGAAAACGGTCAAGAATTAATCGTAGCTCACGGTGGTCGCGGCGGTCGCGGGAACACCCGTTTTGCGTCACCAAGAAACCCTGCGCCTGAGTTAGCTGAAAACGGTGAACCGGGTCAAGAACGAAATATTGAATTAGAATTGAAAGTTTTAGCTGATGTTGGATTAGTTGGTTTCCCTTCTGTTGGAAAGTCAACAATTCTTTCAGTGATTTCTTCTGCACGTCCGAAAATTGGTGCGTATCATTTTACAACGCTTGTTCCTAACTTAGGAATGGTAACGACCAGTGATGGGCGCAGTTTTGCAGCTGCAGATCTGCCTGGTCTGATAGAAGGTGCATCGCAGGGTGTCGGACTAGGTACACAATTTTTACGTCATATTGAGCGGACCCGTGTCATTTTACATGTAATTGACATGAGCGGGATGGAAGGCAGAGAGCCTTATGAAGATTATCAAGCAATCAATAAGGAACTAGCTTCACATAACTTACGTTTATTGGAACGACCTCAACTTATTGTGGCTAATAAAATGGACATGCCAAATGCTGAAGAAAACTTAAAAAAATTCAAAGAACAATTGAAGAAAGATAAGGAAGATGAATTTGCAGATGACATTCCAGTCTTTGCGATTTCAGCGATAACAAAGCAAGGATTGGATAATTTGTTGAATGCAACTGCTGACTTATTAGAAGTTACACCAGAATTCTTGTTGTATGACGAAGAAATAGAAGAGGACACTGTTAATTACGGATTCGAGTCAAGCGAGCCTGAGTTCACAATAACTCGTGAGCCCGATGCTACTTGGGTGCTAAGTGGCGAAAAATTGGAAAAACTTTTCAAAATGACAAATTTTGATCATGATGAAACAGTTAATCGATTCGCGCGCCAGTTGCGTTCGATGGGAGTAGATGAAGCGTTACGTGCTCGTGGAGCGAAAGATGGAGATATTGTGCGCATTGACAAATTCGAATTTGAATTCGTGGATTAATAAGGTTTAAACTCATTATTAATTTGTGAGAGTACTGCAAGTGATTTTGCAGTACTTTTTTTGTGTATTGAAAGTGAATGGAAAGTGTTTTTAACCGTCAATAATGGCAATATTTTTCAAAAAAAGATTAAAAGGTATCGTTGTTTATTAATTTATTTTTAAGAGAAAATTTTGATTGAAGAATTTTGAACAGTTAAAAAAACAAAAACCAAATTTATCAAGAACTAATGGTTGTTATTTATTGAAAAAAATATCGATATTTTTTTAATGATATGTTTAGTAAGTAATATCGATTGTTTTTTTAAGAATGAAGTAGTATTTCATTTAAAACATCTGAGATTAGACTGTTCATCCAAATAGTAATAGTTGTTTATACAACGATGGAAACGATTGTTTCAGACGAAAAGAATCTATTTTGTTAATAAAACTTAATAAGAGATTACGTGCGTTATATGTTCTAAATTTTTATGAATCATCGAAAAAAGTGTTGTTTAAAAATGATAATTGAATTATTTTATCTAAGAAAAGTTTTTTTAACCCAAAAATTTTATCAATAATTCTAATTGTGAGTAGTGAATTATAAGCTTTTTGGTAGCGCTGGAGAGTTTGACGGTGTAAACTAACATTGTAAGAAGTAATAATTATATTGTTAATTAATAAAACTTTCCTAGTGCAATTTGTCGGAGGCTTATTTTTAATAATAAAAAAGGGGAATAATGTGATGCAAGTATTAATTTTAACACACAATATCTTAGTTGAGAGACCTTTAGTTGAAAAGCTGCAACGATTAAACATTGAAGTTTTGAGTTCAGCAAAATTACTAACGATGCTTCAAGCAAAGCAAGTACCATTAGAAGTCATGAGCTTTTTTGATGTATTAATCGTTAGCGAAACCATTTCTGATCAAGAATTAACTATTATTCTTGAAGAAGTTGGTGAAAAATTCACTATCATTAGAGAAACAGATCGTATGCCGCAAAAAGAAGAGAAAACAGACTGGGAACTACAGGGTGTTGACGAATGGTTAATTGAAGACGAGACACTTAGCGGGTTAAGAGAGAAGCTTGCTGAAAAAACCTTGAAAGAATCTGTTTATTCAATCGGTTTTGGTATGAGAAATCAGCATGGTGAAAATGATCGAGAAAAACGTCCGATTCCATTATGGAATTTAACGCGTTCTGAACGTGAGATGTTAAGTACATTGATTTCTACTAAAGAAGCACCAATTAGTCGTAACGATTTAGCAATCAAGATATGGGGCGACAGTGATTCCGCAAGTCATATGACACGTCTGTCAACTATCATTAAACATCTTCGCAATAAGTTGAAAATTGATGGTATCGAATACGATGTCATTCGTACAAATTGGGGCGAAGGATACCAATTATCAAAAGTATTTTTTGATCATTATATTGTGGATGATCGAATTATGGAGGCAATTAAAACGGGCAATTAATTCAAGTCAGACTGTAGACAAAGTCCATTTAATGGATGCTGTCTGCAGTTTTTTTGTTCCTTAATTAGTTAACATAATATTTTTATGACAGCTAAACTCGTTCTGTTTTCCAAAATCTCCATTTATTGCTAAACTAATGTTAAATGAATAAAGGAGCGATTTTAAATGGAAAAACGAGTGATAATTATGAATTTTGATGTAGAATCAAAAGCTTATGAAGCCTTTTCTAAAGCAAAACGCCTTCATATGAACAAAGCTTTTAAAGGGGAGCAAATGGCCATTGTCCATCATTCAGATGACGGCGAACACAAATTTGAAATTGAAGACTTTTTAGATTTTACTGGCAGCAATAAAAGTTCAACAGGTGGATTGATCGGTATGATGGTAGGCATTTTAGGTGGTCCGATAGGTATTTTGTTAGGTTGGTTTACCGGAGGAATGATTGGTGCAACACAAGATGCAAAAGAAGTCCGAGATGCTACAGGTGTTTTTGAATTTCTTGTTGATAAAATCGGTGAAGGAGATACCGCGTTACTGTTGATTGCTGAAGAAGATGATAATCGTCCATTGAATCAATTAATTATGATGGAACTAGGTGGAGAAATCACGCGCCTAGAGTATGAGGATGTTGAAGCGGATGTGAAGAAAGCACAGGAGCTAGCAAAAACTTCTAAAGACAAACCAGAAAGTAACGACGGCTCAGAAGAGTAACCAATATAGAGGATAAGATTTCCTTTATTTAGATTGCGCAAAGCAAGACTTTCTTCTAAAATAATATTAATTTGATAGAAAGTCAGGAGAATTATGGAACTAGAATTTTTAGGAACTGGCGCAGGCGTCCCTGCGAAACATCGAAATGTCAGTAGTCTTGCACTAAAGTTATTAGATGAACGTAATGCAATCTGGTTATTTGATTGTGGTGAAGGAACTCAAATGCAAATATTGCGAACAAATATTAAGCCACGGAAAATTGAGAAAATTTTTATTTCGCATTTACATGGAGATCATATATTTGGATTACCAGGTTTATTAAGCAGTCGTTCTTTTCAAGGCGGAGAAGAGCCGATTATCATTTACGGCCCTGTTGGTTTGGAAAACTACGTACGAACCTCATTGCAAGTAACAAAGACTCATCTAACTTACCCGATACAGTTTGTTGAGCTGAACGAAGGAATTGTTTTTAAAGATCAACAGTTTACTGTTGAATGCATGCTGTTAGATCATGGTATCGAGAGCTATGGCTTTCGGATAACAGAAGCAGATCACGAGGGGATGCTGCAGGTTGAAAAATTGGCTAAACTTGGTATACCAACTGGCCCAGTGTACGGTAAATTAAAGCAAGGGCAAATAGTTACACTGTCGGACGGACGTGTAATTGACGGAAAAGACTTCGTAGGTGAAAGTAAAAAAGGCAGAGTTGTGACAATATTTGGAGATACACGGTTTAAAAAGGAGTCTATTCATTTTGCTAAAGACAGCGACGTGATTGTACATGAAAGTACTTTTAACAAAAATGAAGAAAAACTAGCTTGGTCCTATTTCCATTCTACGACACAACAAGCAGCAACGATCGCTGAAGAGGCCCAGGCAAAAAAATTACTATTAACGCATATTTCAGCAAGATATCTTGCAAAAGAAGCAAGAGAATTAGAGGAAGAAGCGAAAGAGATTTTTCCTAATACTCAAATAGCAAAAGATTTTGATGTCGTTGATATTCCATTATCATTAAAGAATTAAAGATAGCTCAAGGAAAGAAGGGAACCTAATGGATCTAACAGATAAAGTTGTCGTTGTCACGGGTGGATCTGCCGGTTTAGGAGAACAGATTTGTTACGAAGCTGCTAAACGTGGAGCAATTGTTGTTACTTGTGCTCGTCGAATCAACCTGATTGGACAAGTAAAGGATAACTGCAGTGAATTAAGCGAAAAAGAAGCCTTTGCTTTTCAATTAGATATTGCTGACCCTGACAGCGTGGAATCTGTGATAGAAAAAATCGAAAATGAAGTTGGCAAAGTAGACGTACTAGTAAACAATGCTGGTTTTGGTTTATTTGATAATTTTGTAGATTTCGATTTAGATGTTGTGAAAAATATGTTTAATGTTAATGTTTTAGGTATGATGTATTTTACACAAAAAATTGCAATATCGATGGTCAATAACAAAAATGGGCACATTTTTAACGTCGCATCAATGGCTGGTAAAATGGCTACGCCAAAATCTACTATTTATTCAGCGACGAAATTTGCGGTGCTTGGTTTTTCTAATGCTCTGCGTTTAGAGTTGCGTCCGGAAAATGTTTATGTGACCACCATTAATCCAGGACCAATCGCGACTGAATTCTTTGATAAAGCTGATCCTAGCGGAAGTTACCTTGAAAACTTAGGTGGAATCGTATTAGATCCTCACAAGTTAGCTAAAACAATTATTAACAAGGTTGGGAAACCGACTCGTGAAATTAATCGTCCTTTCATCATGGAAGGTGCAAGTCGTTTTTATGGGTTATTTCCGCATATTGGAGATTTTTTGGCCGGCGGATTATTCAATAGGAAGTAGGAAGGTAAAATGAAAAAGCAATGGAAAGTCTTTTTAGGATTTATTTTAGTCTTGCTGATAGTGATTTTTGCGCTTTCCAATAGCCAAGAAGTCCCAGTCAATTTCTTGATCAAGAAATTCTACCTTTCACTTGTTTTAGTAATCATCGGCTCGGCTCTTATAGGGGCACTGGTTGTTTTTCTGACATCTGGAGCGACACTTTTCCATCAACGCAAAGAAATCAAACAGCTAAAAGAAACAATCCAAAGTTACGAAAGTAACAATGAGCAAAAGTTGACGGATGAAAAGGCGGCTTTTAAACGAGAAAAAGAAAATGAGATTGCGGTGTTGAAGGCCAATTATGAAAGTCTTCTTAAAGAAAAAGATAAGGCGCTAGCGGCAAAAGAAAGCTCGCAAATAGAGAACAAAGTTAATCATCCGATTGATTATTATGATTAGTAATGAAGACTTTAGTTGAAAAACTAAGGTCTTCTTCTCTTTCTTGTCCGATTCTTTTTTGCTATACTAATACGGTTGGGAAGTGATACAGTGAAAAAATCAAGTTTCGATTGGCAGTTTAGAGACACTACACCTGTTGATGAAACATTTAAAACAGAAATGATGAATCAAGGATACAGTGAAACTTTTGCTGAACTTATATGGAATCGGAATATACATACCTTAGAGGAATTTTCGCAGCTAATGAAGGCGAATATTGATGATTTGCATGACCCGTTCTTAATGTACGACATGGACAAGGCAGTGGACCGGATTCAATCGGCTATCGTAGAAGGCCAACGGATTTTAGTTTATGGTGATTATGATGCGGATGGAATTACTAGTACTTCCATCATGTTGGAGACCTTAGAAATGTTAGGGGCCGATGTGCATTATGTATTACCAAATCGTTTTATTCATGGTTATGGTCCAAATAAGGAGCTCTTTGCTGAAAAAATTAACGAAGGTAGCCAATTGATTATTACTGTCGACAATGGTGTTGCAGGTAATGAGGCAATTGACTTTGCCAATTCACAAGGTGTTGATGTAATCGTTACAGATCATCACGAAATGCCACCGATTTTACCGGATGCTTATTGCGTTATCCATCCTCGTCATCCAGATGGGCATTATCCTTTTGGTGAGCTAGCGGGGGCTGGAGTAGCTTTCAAGCTGGCAACCGCACTTTTGGAAGAGGTTCCTTTAGAAATGCTGGATTTGGCAACAATCGGGACCGTTGCGGATTTAGTTTCAATGACAGGTGAAAATCGCAATCTTGTTAAGCTTGGACTGCAAGCTATCAAACAAACGCAACGTTTAGGATTATTAGAGCTGTTCAAAGTCAGTTCTGTTGATCCGCAAAAAGTTGATGAGACAAGTATTGGCTTTGGCTTAGGGCCCCGCCTAAATGCTATAGGTCGTTTAGGAGACCCAAATCCAGCAGTGGAATTAATGACGACATTCGATGATACTATTGCGCAAAATCTTGCTGATAAACTTAATAAAGTCAATGATGAACGTAAGCGGATAGTTCAAGAAACAACAGCTGAGGCGCAAGCGTTAGTCAATACTGAAGATTCAGTTCATTTGATTGCGGCAATGGGTTGGAATCCAGGCGTTTTGGGAATTGTTGCAGGAAATATTTTGAAAAAGACGGGACGACCAACGATTGTTTTATCTATCGATGAGAATGGTGTAGCTAAAGGTTCTGGACGAAGTATTGAAGCATTAGATTTATATGGAATGTTAAACACAATGAGATCAGAGTTTACTCATTTTGGCGGGCATGCAGCAGCTGTTGGGTTAACTATGCCTGCAGAAAATATTGATACTTTACGAAAAATGATGAACGATTATATTGCTACAGAACAGATTGATTTGTCTATGGGCTCAACTCTAGTAATCGATGAGTCATTGGCATTACCTAAAATAGATCTAAAATTGGTTGAGGAAATAAAAAAACTAGCTCCATTTGGAACAGATAATCCAGTACCGCACTTTTTAGTAGATGGGAATGTTGGTTTTTTTAAACGAATCGGCAGTGATCAGCAACATGTTAAATTCTCATTGAAGAATGATGATAGCCAGTTAGATACCATTGGTTTTGGCTTCGGCGAAGAGGGCGAAGAAATTCAGCAACCAGATACACGGTTTGTAGGCGATTTAGAAATCAATGAATGGAACGGTCAGAAAAAAGTTCAATTACGTTTAATTGATTTTGCTTCTGATGGGCTACAAGTGATTGATCGGCGTGCAAAGTATACATGGAATCAGAAAATCGAATATGGAAAAACGCTTTACCTAGCATTTCAATCAAACAGTCAAACCTTTTTTGCTGAAGAGCTTCAACAGTCGATTACTCTATATGATAGAAATATTAATTGGGTTAACTATGAGCAATTAGTCGTACTTGATTGCCCTGATCAAAAAGAACTGCTTAAAGAAATTTCAATCGAAGGAAATTTTGAACGAATTTATCTTTATCTTCATAGCTCGGATGAAGCCTATCTGAATGGGGTGCCGAGTCGTGAACAATTTACTAAGCTATATCAATTCTTTATGAAGCAGTCGCGTGTGGACATTCGCTTTAAGCTAAAAATCGTTTCAAATTATTTAAGAATTCCAGAAAAATTATTAGTATTTATGATTCACGTGTTTTCTGAACTAAAATTTGTTACAATAAACGACGGCGTTTTACAAATGGTCGAGTCTCCGCAAACTCGAGCTTTTGACGAAAGCGAAATTTATCAAAAACGCTTGGCTCGAATTGATAGCGAAGAATTTTTATTAATGAATGATATTCAAACTATTAGAAATTGGCTGAAAAGCTAGGAGGAACAACCGAAATGAATTTGAAAGATTATATTGCAAGTATCCCAGACTATCCAAAAGAAGGAATAGTTTTCCGTGATATCTCACCGCTTATGGCTGATGGTGAAGCGTATCGTGAAGCAACAAAACAAATTGTGAGCTATGCAGAAGAAAAGCAAATCGACATGGTAGTCGGACCTGAAGCACGTGGATTTATCGTAGGATGTCCAGTTGCTTTTGAATTAGGTTTAGGTTTTGCGCCAGTCCGCAAACCAGGTAAATTACCTCGTGAAGTAATCGAAGTTGAATATGAAAAAGAGTATGGTACTGATACATTGACAATTCATAGTGATGCTATTCAACCAGGACAACGAGTGTTGATTACCGATGATTTATTGGCCACTGGCGGAACAATTAAAGCGACAATAGAATTAGTCGAAAAACTTGGTGGTATTGTGGTTGGGTGTGCATTTTTGATTGAACTGGAAGAGTTACATGGACGTGATAAAATCCAAGGGTATGATATTTTAACTTTAATGGATTATTAAAAAGAAGCAGGAGAAAATTCTCCAGCTTCTTTTTTTTATGGTAGAGTGGGAGGTTGCCATTTTCTAAGTAATTACAAAATAGCTATATCAATCACCATCCTATTATTCGATTAAGAAATAGTGATAAAAAAGCTGCTAGAAAAAGTCTAGCAGCTGAGAGTTAAGATTAAGCTGATTTGTGATAATGATGATCATAAGTCACATAATAGAAATCTTCGGCTGGTTCTTTATAGTAGTGTTCTTCTTCAATGTCTTCTTCATCAAATTGATGCTCAGCATAATGTTGTGCATATTTGCGTTCATCCCACAACATAAACCAAACAAGGAACAAACCAGAAAAAATGACGATCGTAGCTAAAGAACCTAACTTGCCAATCAATAAACCTAGTAACAGCACAGCGATAATTAAACCAAATCTTCTTACTGCTTTCATCAATAATCACTCCTAATAAATACGCGAACGTGTGTTTGTATATCTATTATACGAATATTTGTTCGTTTTGTAAAGAAAAAAATAATCGGAAGTAAATTCCGATTAATAAATGTGGTTACGATACAATCCGACAACTTTTCCAAGAATGGAAACATTATCGAAAATAAGTGGTGCTAACTCATCATTTTCTGGTTGCAAGCGAATATGATCGGATTCGCGATAAAATCTTTTACAAGTCGCTTCGTTCTCATCAGTCATCGCAATCACAATTTCACCGTTCGTCGCCGTAGACTGCTTCCTCACAATGACATGATCCCCATCATAGATTCCTGCATTAATCATACTTTCGCCACGAATCGTCAACATGAACAAACTACCATCTTCACTTGATAGATCTGGCGGAACAGGGAAGAAGTCTGAAGCCTCTTCAACTGCTAGAATTGGTTCACCGGCCGTAACAACACCGAGCATGGGAATGACTTGCGGAGTCGCTCCGATTTTTTCTAAACCAGTGATGGTTAATTCTATTGCTCTTGGCTTCGTGGGATCGCGCTGAATCCACCCCTTTTTTTCTAATCTGGATAGATGGCCATGAACTGTAGAAGTAGATGAAAGATTCACAGCTTCTCCAATTTCTCTAACAGTGGGTGGATACCCTTTATGTTCAACGCGTTCATGAATGAAACGTAAAACTTCCAATTGTTTTGTTTCCGTTCTTTTTGCCAATGCCCGCACCTTCTTTCGTTTTTTTTAGTGTAGCATAGTTATTGGAACAAATCAAACAAGCGTTCGCATTTGTTTGTGTTTTCAACTTATTTATTTTTATGTATAATTGGTATGGGAAAAGAGGTGCTAAAGATGATTAACGATGAAACAATTGCACGAATCAACGAATTAGCTAAAAAAAAGAAAACGATTGGTTTGACGGATGCAGAAGCACATGAACAGAAGGTTTTGCGAGAAGAGTATATCTCTTCATTTCGCAGTGGCATGCGCCATCATATTGAAGGAATGAAGGTCGTTGATCCAGAAGGCAAAGACGTCACACCAGAAAAACTGAAAAAGATTCAAAAGAAAAAAGGCTTACATAATAGAAAGTAAATCTTTTGCTGGTAAGTGATTGAAAAGTCAAAATAAATCGGTTACAATGAATCTGTAATTAAAGTATTTATGACCAAAAAGGAGGAAGTAATTTGTTCGACAAAATCGATCAATTAGGTGTAAACACAATCAGAACATTAAGTATTGAGGCAATCCAAAAAGCAAACTCAGGTCATCCCGGGTTACCAATGGGTGCTGCTCCAATGGCTTATGCATTATGGACAAAACATTTGAATGTTAATCCGGCTACTTCATTAAATTGGCCTAACCGCGACCGCTTTATTTTATCAGCTGGTCATGGTTCAGCAATGCTGTACAGTTTACTGCATCTTGCAGGTTATCAAGTAACGATTGATGATTTGAAAAATTTCCGTCAATGGGAAAGTAAAACACCAGGACATCCAGAATTTCATCATACAGATGGTGTTGAAGCAACTTCAGGTCCTTTAGGTCAAGGTATTTCAACTTCTGTTGGGATGGCAATGGCTGAAGCCCATTTATCAGCGACGTATAACCGCGATAGTTTCAAGGTAATGGATCATTACACTTATGCATTATGTGGAGACGGCGACTTAATGGAAGGTGTTTCCGGTGAAGCTAGTTCAATGGCTGGTCACATGAAGCTTGGTAAATTGATTGTTTTATACGATTCAAATGATATCTCTTTAGATGGACCAACATCTAAGGCTTTCACTGAAAATGTTGGCGCTCGTTATGAAGCATATGGCTGGCAGCATATTTTAGTTAAAGATGGTAATGACCTAGATGCAATTTCTAAAGCAATCGATGAAGCAAAAGCTGAAACTGACAAACCAACATTAATTGAAATCAAAACAGTTATTGGATTCGGTTCACCGAAAGAAGGTACTTCAGCAGTTCACGGTGCACCAATTGGTCAAGATGGAATTGATGCTGCAAAAACTGTTTACGGATGGGAATATCCTGATTTCACTGTACCAGATGAAGTGGCGAAGCGATTCAAAGAAGAGATTAACGATAAAGGCGCTAAAACGGAAGCTGACTGGGATGCAATGTTTGCAAACTATGAAAAAGCTCATCCTGAATTAGCTAAACAATTCAAAACAGCATTTGCTGGCGAATTACCTGAAAAATGGGAAGAATCTTTGCCTGTTTATGAAGAAGGTACAGCACAGGCAAGTCGTGTATCAAGCAAAGATGCGATCCAAGCAATCGCTAAATCTGTTCCAAATATTTGGGGTGGATCAGCTGATTTATCTGGTTCAAACAATACTACGATTGCTGGTGAAGCAGAATTCCAACCTGGTTCTTATGAAGGACGCAATATTTGGTTTGGTGTTCGTGAATTTGCAATGGCTAGTGCGATGAATGGGATTCACTTACATGGTGGAACACGCGTTTATGGCGGAACCTTCTTCGTATTTACTGATTATTTACGTCCAGCTGTTCGTATGTCAGCAATTCAAAATCTACCAGTTGTCTACGTGTTAACACACGATTCAGTGGCGGTTGGCGAAGATGGACCAACCCATGAACCTATTGAACAATTAGCGAGCGTTCGCTGTATGCCAAATGTCCAAGTGATTCGCCCAGCTGATGGTAACGAAACTTCTGCAGCATGGATTCAGGCGTTGGAAACAACTAACAAACCAACGATTTTAGTCTTAAGTCGTCAAAACTTGCCAGTCTTACCAAATAGTAAAGATACGGCTAAAGAAGGTGTTGCTAAAGGTGGTTACGTAATCTCCAAAGCTGAATCAGATACTCCAGAAGGTATCTTGATTGCAACAGGTTCTGAAGTGAATTTGGCTGTGCAAGCACAAAAAGAATTAAAAGCGCAAGGAAAAGACGTTTCTGTTGTTTCTCTTCCAAGCTTTGATTTATTTGAAGCCCAAGATGAAGCTTACAAAGAATCTGTCCTTCCAAAAGCAGTAACAAAACGTGTAGCAGTTGAAGCAGCTTCTCCATTTGGCTGGGAACGCTATATCGGTTCAGAAGGTAAAATGATCGGGATTGACCACTTCGGTGCATCAGCTCCTGGAGACTATGTTTTAGAACAGTTTGGCTTTACTGTCGAGAATGTAGTAAACACTTTTAACGAATTATAATTATCATTGATTTAACTAGGAAAGTTGAGAAGAATTGTCTTCTCAACTTTTTTTATGCTTAAACTAGTGAAACACTATGGAAAAGTTTCATATCTTGTTTTAATTGAACTGTTTAATCTAATTTCGCTTACAAATTCTCTATTTTAAAAATTTTAATGTTTATCTGTGAGCAAATATATTTAGACAGAATTTGAATTCTGTTATACTATCCTTGTGCAAAAGATTGCAAACAAAAAACGATTGAAAGAAAGAGGGACAACAATGAAAGTAGTAGTAGTAGGATGTACACATGCCGGTACCGCAGCCGTTAAAAATATTTTAGCAAACCACCCAGATGCAGAGGTGACAGTCTTTGAGCGTAACGACAACATTTCTTTCTTATCTTGTGGAATCGCTTTATATGTAGGAGGAGTGGTTAAGGATCCTGCTGGTTTATTCTATTCAAATCCGGAAGAACTTGCTTCTCTAGGTGCAAAAGTGAACATGGAACACGATGTAACAAACATTGATACAGATGCAAAAAAAGTAACAGCAAAAGATTTAAAGACAAATGAAGAAAAAACTATTGATTACGATAAGTTAGTAGTAACAACTGGTTCTTGGCCAATCATTCCTCCAATCAAAGGAATCGAATCAAAAAATGTTTTGCTATGTAAAAACTATAATCAAGCAAATGTCATTATTGAACAAGCGAAAGATGCGAAAAAAGTTGTTGTTGTTGGCGGAGGTTATATCGGAATTGAGTTAGTTGAAGCGTTTGCTGAATCTGGTAAAGAAGTGACATTGATTGACGGGTTACCAAGAATTTTGAATAAATACTTGGATGAACCATTTACGAGTCTATTAGAAAAAGAATTAGTTGATCGCGGTGTTACTTTGGCATTAGGAGAAAATGTTAATGAGTTTGTTGCAGATGAAACTGGTACTGTAACTAAGGTAGTAACTGCTAGTAAAGAATTCGATGCTGATATGGTAATTCTTTGTGTTGGATTCCGACCTAACACTGATTTACTAAAAGATAAGGTTGATATGCTGCCAAGCGGTGCGATCAAAGTGAATGAATACATGCAATCCAGCAATCCGGATATTTTCTCTGCAGGTGATTCGACTGTTGTTCATTATAATCCAACTGGAAAAGATCAATATATCCCATTAGCGACTAATGCCGTTCGTCAAGGAATGCTGGTCGGGCAAAACTTGGTTGAACAAAAAATGAAATATCGTGGTACACAAGGCACTTCAGGACTATACTTATTTGGTTGGACAATCGGCTCAACGGGTTTAACTAAAGAAAGTGCCGCTCTAAATGGTATTGATGCAAATGTAACAGTGATCGAAGACAATTATCGTCCAGAATTTATGCCTACGACAGAAAAAGTCTTGATGGAAATCGTATCAGAAAAAGGGACTAATAAAATTTTAGGAGCACAATTCCTTTCAAAATATGATATTACACAATCGGCTAATACATTATCAATAGCGATCCAAAACGGTATGACCTTGGAAGATTTGGCGTTACAGGATTTCTTCTTCCAACCTCATTTTGACCGTCCATGGAACTACTTGAATATCTTAGCTCAAGCGGCTTTAGCTGAGGCTGAATAACGCGAGGCAGGAAGGGAGACCTTCCTGTTTTTTGTTTATGAAATCCTATTTACTAGGATTGGACTTCCTGTTTTTTTAGTGTAAACTGAAATGGGAATGGAGGATTTTAAATGATTTCATTAAATGATTATTTAGCAGGCGGAGAGACGACAATTTCAAACCTGCTATTAGAAAATTATACAAAACTTGGATTGAATACCATTGAATTCATGCTATGGTTGCAGCTTTACGCTGCTCATCAAGCAGGAGATGATTTTCCTGATTTGACAAGGATTGCTAAAAATATGGGCGAGACGACCGAAAAAGTTTATGAATCGTTAAATAATCTTGTTGAAAAAACGTTTGTCACGCTTGAAACAGAAATGGACGAGCATGGAAGACAAAGCGACCGTTATAATTTATTGCCAGCTTTTGATAAACTGGCTGTTTTAGAAGAGCAAGAACGTTTTGAGACAGAAGAAAAAAATGATTTAGCCGCACAAAAGAAAATGTTACGTTCTTTTGAACAGGAATTCGGGCGCCCTTTATCACCGATCGAATACCAAAAAATCGGCTATTGGCTGAATGAGGATCATTATTCTCCAGCGTTGATTGAATTAGCCTTGCAGGAGGCAGTATTAAATCAAGCATATAACTTTAAATATATCGAAACGGTCTTGCAAAGTTGGGAAAAGAAAAATATCCGTTCGAAGGCTCAAGTAGAGGAAGAGCAACGACGCCGGAAACAAATCTTGTTACAAAAAGAAGAACAAAAGCAGACAGAAGAACTTCCGAAAGTTTCTTTATATAATTGGTTAGAAAGGAAAGACTCGGATGCTTAATAAAGAAAAAACGATGGAAGCCATGTCGCGAATGTATGAAATGTTTCCTAATGCTGTTGGAGAACTTCATTCGGAATCGCCTTTTCAACTTTTGATTGCTGTAATTTTAAGCGCACAAGCGACAGATGTCTCAGTCAATAAAGCGACACCTGCATTATTTGCAGCCTATCCGACTCCTGAGGCATTAGCGCAGGCTCCTATCGATGATATCATTGCTAAGATCAGGACAATCGGTCTATATCGGAATAAAGCTAAGAACATAAAAGCATGTGCGCAAATGTTGTTGGATGATCACGGAGGAATTGTTCCGGCTTCTCGTGAAGAACTGGTAAAACTACCTGGTGTTGGTCGAAAAACCGCTAATGTGGTACTTGGGGATGCATTTGGAGTACCAGCGATTGCGGTAGACACACATGTCGAGCGTGTAACAAAACGTCTAAGAATCTGCAAACTAAGCGCATCTGTAACTGAAGTAGAAGCTACCTTGATGCGTAAGATTCCAAAAGTTTTGTGGGTGAAGAGCCACCATACACTGATCTTTTTTGGCCGTTATCATTGTACAGCGCGTGCTCCTAAGTGTGAAATTTGCCCATTGTTAGATATGTGCCAAGATGGAAAAGACAGATTAAAAGCCGTTCGGAAATAATCCGAACGGCTTTTTTTATTTTATCTGACTTGTACCTCGTCCACGTTATTGAGCAGTAGCTGGTTGGTTAGCACTTGATGACGGCTGCTGTTCAACAGATGAGGATGGTGTAGGAACTGGTGCCGAGCTGACAGGTGTTTCACTGCTGCTGACTGGCGGAACTGGTGCCGATTCTGACACGCTTGACTCGGATTCAACACTGCTAAATGAGCTAGATGTCTGACTAAAGTAGTTGTTGTTATAATATGAACTCTGAACAGAATAGCTAGGCTGCGTAGGAACTGATGTAGCTCCCTTAACATAAAGTTCATTTCCGATTCTAAGAACATCATCTGGCATTACCCAGTCTTCGTTTGATACATTTTCTGAAGCGTAACTCATCATTTCACGATAAACATCTTGTGCAATATATTCTGATTGACTAGTGATCGGTTTCATCCGATCATCATAACCCGCCCAAATAGACAATGAATAGTTGGGGGTAAATCCTGTAAACATCACATCAGGAGAGATTGATCCATAATGAGGAATCTTAGCTAACTCATCATCGGTATAGTTGGAAGTTCCCGTTTTACCAGCTTGAAACAAATTAGGTATCTGGGCTTTGAAACCTGTACCTTTTGTAATAACATCTTTTAAGATGTCGGTAACCATATAGGCGGTGTAGGGTTCCATTGCTTTTTTACCTTTATTTTCAAAGGTTTGCTCTGAACCGTCTTGATATTTGATTTTATTGATATAAAGTGGTTCGTTATAGGTTCCCCCGTTAGCAAATGCTGCATAAGCAATCGCCATTTTTTCAGTAGAAATCCCATATTTTGTTCCATTTTGAGTTTCCGTATTGCTTGAAATGGCATTCGCCTGTTGAATATCCTTATATTGAATATTCAATTTTTTCAAAAATTTTGATACATTCTCAGATCCTACTTCATTAAATAATTTCACGGCAGGTACATTCCGTGAATCATATAAAGCTTGGCGAAGTGAAATGTTTCCCTGATAACTGTTATCCCAATTCTTAACTTCTGTTTTTGTTCCTTTATAATTATAAGGTTGGTCATCGATTCGATCACCCGTAGATTTTTGTAGATATTCAAAGGCTGGACCATAATCAGTGATTGGTTTAACAGTTGAACCAAAGTCGCGATTTGTGTTAACAGCTCGGTTCATTCCTAAGTAAACGTCATCAGCAATATTGCGTCCGCCTATTTGAGCGGTAACTTCACCAGTTTTACTGTCAACTAATGTAGCGGCGATTTGCAGTTCTTCATCAGGGTATTGGACGTACTCATCACCGTTTACGATTGAATAAAGTCGATTTTGGGCATCCGTATCAAGATTGGTGTAAATGTCCAAGCCATCGGTATACACATTTTTGCCGGTTTTATCTTCAACTTGAGCGATAACTTCTTTTACATAGTTATCAGCGACTTTTCTTTCTTGATTGTCCGTTTCTAAAGGTAATAAACCTTGATCAATTGGTTCTTGTGTAGCTTTATCATACTCGTCTTGAGTAATTTTTTTATTGTTTAACATCGTGTAAAGTACAGTATCGCGACGATCTTTTGCAGCTTCAGGATGTTTATAGGGATCATAGGAATTAGGTGCTTGCGGCATTCCAGCCAATAATGCTGTTTGCGAGATAGACAGATGCTGCAATTCTTTACCATAATAAGTTTCGGCAGCTGTTTCCATGCCATAAAGACCATTCGCCATATATACCTTATTGATATAATAAGTCAAAATTTCTTGCTTTGAATGCTTTTTCTCAAGTTGAATCGCCAACCAAGCTTCTTGAGCCTTTCGTCTTAATGTTTGATCAGAAGCTTTTGTTGAGAAAAAAGAAAGCTTGACGAGCTGTTGTGTCAAGGTGCTACCGCCTTGCAGACCGCCTTTATTCGTAATGTTATGGACTAACGACCCCATAATTCGAACAGGGTCTACGCCATTGTGTTTAAAGAAGCGTCGGTCTTCGACAGAGACGATCGCGTCATCCAATTCTTGCGGAATTTTAGTGGCGCTGACTTTTTCGCGCTTTTCGGCTCCTAAATCTTCAAAGATATTTCCATCCTTGTCATAAAGTTTAGATGATACGGTTGCGTCCAGTTTCTTTTCACTTAGCGTTGGCGCGTCTTTTACATAGAAGAAAAAGATGCCAATGCCGGTGATTAATATTGCGCAGAGTAGCCCTACGATGGCGATCGCGATTTTTAACCCAATATGGCGACTTTTCTTATTCTTTGATGCCGGTTTCTTTCCTTGTGCAGTTCGCATATTCTTTTGCGAACGTGAGGGATTAGCCATTTGATTAACTCCTTTTTTCAAGATATTGTTCCACCGCTGCCAAGTAAGGTATTCTCGGCGCAATTTGCGGTGTGATCTCGATACCAACTGTTTCAATTAATATAAGCGGTATTGATTTTTTGCCATTTTCTTGTCCGTTCCAATAGTTTATCAGTTCTTCAGCAGAAAGAAAAAAGCAACGATTCAAGCTTGAAAACCATAGTAAAACAAAACATATCGCATCTTGTTTCAAGCATTGCTGCATGTGAGTGATTTGATGCTGATGAAAATTCTTCAATGGGAAAGAAGTTTTGTTCTTTGTTTCCTTTGCTTCAAAATCTAAATAGTATCCCCGATAAACGCCATTGTAGTCAGTAGTAGAAGCTTGTCTAAAATAAGCTTCCTTAATTACTGCCGCACTTCGTTTTGGATAATCGACCTTAACAATTTGAAGTGGAGTTGGCTTTTTATGGACAACTGCCTTATCATGAGTTAAGTAGTATTCATTGCTTTGATTGATTGCTTCTTCAAAGCGCATACCGCGATTAGCAAACGTCGTTTCTTTTTTTAATGAACGTTCTTGTGGATTATTTTGTGAAAACAATTGACCATTAGGGTAGTGGAAGGTCATTTTCATCACACTCCTGCTAGCTATTATAGCAAATTTTTTCGAAAGATATTTTATTTTTAAGTGAAAGTAAGGAAAATGCAATGAATGAAACAATACAACGATTATACGTAACAGGATATCAAAGCTATGAGTTAGGAATCTTCAATGAGAATGATCCTCGCGTACAAGTAATTAAGAATGTTTTAAAAAAAGAGCTGCTAGCTTTAATCGAAAACGGGTTGGAGTGGGTCCTAATCAGTGGAAGTCTCGGAACAGAGATTTGGACTGGTCAAATAGTCAATGAACTAAAACAGGATTACCCAGAGATTAAGTTAGCAATTATTTTCCCTTTTGAAGGATTCGGAAATAACTGGAAAGAACACAATCAATTATTTTTAAGCGAACTGGTTCAAACAGCTGATTTTGTGGACTCTGTCAGTCATCATCCTTATCAAAATCCTCGACAATTTAAAAATCACGTAAATTTTTTGCTGCAGCATACAGATGCAACGTTACTCGTTTATGATACTGAGTATCCTGGTAAAAGCAAATTTTTCGTAACGGATGTTGAAAAATATCAAGAAGTAAATTCTTATGAATTGCTTACGATCACCATGGATGATTTAGAAAATTCCTCAGACTTTGGGGATAGTGTTTGATTTCCTTTGGTATATCAGCTAGAATATATAGGAAAGTAAATTAAGATTAGAGCTAATGAGGTGGAAAAATGGCGAATGTAATCTATACTCCGAATGATATCTTGGAGCAAGAATTTAAAACAAAAATGCGTGGCTACGATCCAATTGAAGTCGATGAATTTTTGGACAATGTAATTAAAGATTATGAAGCTTATAACAAAGAATTATTAACGTTGAGAGAAGAAAATGATCGGTTGAAGGCAAAAGTTGAACAACTATCAAAAGCTCAGCCAGCACCTTCACGTGTGAAGGAAGCGGCACCTAAGAGTTCAGCTGTTACAAACTTTGATATCTTGAAACGTTTATCAAATCTTGAAAGAGAAGTATTTGGCAAAAAGCTTGACCAACAGGCATCAAATACAGCATCTTCTTCAGATTTTGGTCAAAACTATACTCAAGAAGAGAGCGATATCGAAAAAACTCGTCAATTTTAAATTTGAATGATGCAATTTTTGGGTGATCGCGGTTTGCATTACGCAGGCTGAGGAAAGTCCATGCTCGCACAGACTGAGATGTCTGTAGTGTTCGTGCTTAGCGAAACCATAAGCTAAGGTACTTCTTTTGAAGTAACGGCAGAAAAAAGGGCTAAGGAGTAATCTATGCCTGAGTATTCTTGAAAGTGCCACAGTGACGAAGCATTTTGGGAAATCAAAATGGTGGAACGCGGTAAACCCCTCGAGCGAGCAACCCAAACGATGGTAGGGGCGCTTTTTCTAAGGAAATGAACGATGAAAGAGACGACATTTATGTCGGAGATAGATGATTACCACGACGGTCACACTTCCCTGAGTTGATCGCCGTACAAAACATGGCTTACAGAAAATTGCAGCAATTCAGGGTGTGCCTTCCAACTTTGTGTTGTGAAGGTTTTTTTTGCCAGTTTTTCTTCCTGTTTTGGCAGGTTAGAAAAATGAATACCTTAAAGTGAGTTAGCTATCAGTTCTGTTTTTCCAGTGTTTACATAATGGAAGTGTCTTGCAAAATCAAATAGAGACATTCTCGCAGGAAACAGAATGATAAAGAATTTACGTAGATAAGTAAACGATATTATAGATAAAGGGAGCTATTATGGAAAAACAATATAATTTGATTGCCACAGCCGCCGCCGGTATTGAGGCTTTAGTAGGCAAGGAACTGAGAGATTTAGGAATCGAGTGTCAGGTCGAAAATGGTCGTGCGCGATTTAAAGGCAATCTAGAAACGATTGCTACTGCAAACTTATGGTTGCGCACAGCCGATCGCGTCAAAATTATCGTGGATGAATTTGATGCATTTACCTTTGATGAACTGTTTGAAAAGGTTAAAGCAATCCCTTGGGAAGATTTTTTACCGTTGGACGCAGAGTTCCCAGTTGCAGGACGATCAATCAAATCTAAGCTATATAGCGTTCCTGATTGCCAGTCTATCACTAAAAAAGCCATTGTTGAACGTTTACGCGAAGTTTATCATCGTCCGGCTCGTGTACCATTGCCTGAGACGGGTGCATTATTTCAATTAGAAGTGGCCCTATTAAAAGACCATGTTGTCTTAACTTTGGATACAACAGGACCGAGTCTATTTAAGCGAGGCTATCGTCTTGAAAAAGGGGGAGCTCCTCTAAAAGAAAATATGGCAGCCGCGCTAGTGATGTTAACTAATTGGCGAAAAGATAGACCATTTTATGATCCCGTTTGCGGATCTGGTACTTTGTGTATTGAAGCGGCATTGATTGGACATAACATCGCTCCTGGATTCAATCGTGAATTTGCTTGTGAAGCATGGGAATGGTTTGATACCGCTGTTTTTGACAAAGTCCGTGCAGCAGCAGATGAAGCAGCGGATTATGAGATTGAATTGGATATCGCTGGTTCGGATATCAATGGCCGAATGATCGAAATTGCTCGTGCAAATGCTGAAGAAATTGGTTTAGGCGACTCCATCCAATTCAAACAACGAGCAGTCAAGGATTTTAAAACGGATAAGGAATATGGTGTAATCGTAGCGAATCCACCTTATGGGGAACGCTTAGGGGAGGAAGAACAAGTTCGGATATTGTATCGGGAGATGGGAGATGTTTTCCGGCCATTAAAAACATGGAGCAAATATATACTGACTAGTGATTTAACTTTTGAAGAGTTTTATGGCGCTAAAGCGACTAAGAAAAGAAAATTGTATAACGGAGCAATACGAACAGATTTATTCCAATATTGGGGCGAACGTCCACCAAGAAAGCCTAAAGCTGATGCAGAACAATAAGATAGAAGCAATTCGCAATTATGCAAAGGAAAAGTTAGGGGATGATCGCAGCGGACATGACTTTTATCATGTCGAACGAGTTGCCAAAATCGCTGCTAATTTAGCTCGACAAGAAGGAGTCTTTGACACATTAGTCATAAAAACGGCTAGTTATCTTCACGATGTTATTGATGATAAAGTAGTTGGAAATGTTGAAGCGGAAATGGAAGATCTTAAAAAGTTTTTAAAAGAACTCGGATTTTCTGTAAAGGCTATAAGTGAAATAGTCTATATTATTGAAAATATTTCTTTTTCTAAAGAACTAGAGGAAGGGAAAGCCGAACTAACATTAGCCGGAAGGATTGTTCAGGACGCCGACCGTATCGACGCCTTAGGTGCAATTGGAATTTTGCGAACGGCCTATTATGGTGGACATACACAAAGTCCTTTGTATGATCCCAATCTTTTACCGCAAGAATTTAAAAGCAAAAAGGAATATCGGCAAAAAAGCTCTGTCATCAATCATTTTTATGAGAAGCTGTTTAAACTTCCAGCTACAATGAATACTGAAGCAGGAAGATTAGAAGCAAAAAAACGCGTTGATTTTATGGAAGAATTTTTAGACACCTTCTATGAGGAATGGAATTTATCATAATTTTGAAGCAAAAATGGTGAGACAAAAGTAAAAAAATCCTTGAGACAAGACATATTATTTCCAGTGAACTTACTTTTCTCCTATAATGATTTATGGTTAGGAGGAACTCTGAATGCTGCATCGTGAATTCTTGAGTCCCAAAGAAGTTTTAGAAAAAATGCCAAGATTGTCTGAAGGATTATTTGCTATTCGTTGTAAACTTGCAAATAAAACGTATCAGGTGATTTTATATAAATATCAAGAGGATTATTTCTTAGTGGAGAATCCCGCATTGATCAGCGTTTTGCTTGAAAAAGACCGAAGCTTTTTTGGAACGCCTGAACAACTTTTGAATGAAATCGAAATGTCGTTTGAGGATAATAATTATCAACCTGCATCGAAAAAATGGGTCAATTTAGACTTGAATACCTTGAAATTATTAAATAATGTAGAAATCAAATTTTTTGATTTGGAAGAATAACAGGGAATCCTGTTATTCTTTTTTTCTAAATCGACGAAAAAGGTAATAAACATTGATCACGGTTAGAACAGCTCCAAGTATGAAAGGAACAATCAAACGTCCTTGACTGTATCCAAAGTTTTTTTGGAAACTTTCCGCTGAAGTAATCGAAATAACTGTTTGACTATAGTTATAGACTTGATAACTGAAAGTTGTTAAAAAAACTGCGATCAATGTCAAAACAAACCGTCGATAGTCGCTGTTTTTCACTCGTTTTGCAAAATAAAAAATCATATAGGCGACCATCAAAGCCGCGGGAACGCCAAAGGCGAAAAGTGGATTAAGCATGTTGTATTTACCTCCTTAAAGTAGTCACTAGAAATCCAGATTTAGTTTTATTCTACCACAACACTTAAAAATCCTTTGCTGATTCGAATAATCAGTAAGGGTTTCTATTGAATGAGGGCATTTTATGAACAGTTACATCTTTCCAATCAAAGCCGCAGTGATCACTTTTCCATTCTTGGCAATGGTTATTACTGCACCGTTTCTAATCTATTATTACCGTAAATATGGACAGTTAGGCAAACTAAGAAGCGTGATTTTATACTCGTTTGTTTTCTATTTGTTGTGCGCGTATTATTTAGTGATTCTACCATTACCAAGTATTAGCACTGTTACACAAATGACTGGCCCGCGTTATGAGCTTCAGTTATTTCAATCATGGCACAATTTTATAAAACAAACCGTTTTGCAGTTGGATACCCCTAGCACTTATTTGCCTGCGATGAAGCAAAGCGTCTTTCTTGAACCTGTCTTTAATATTTTTTTGCTTTTTCCATTTGGTGTTTACTGCCGCTATTATTTTAAGTTCCCGTTTTGGAAAACAATACTAGCTAGTTTTTGTCTGTCCTTATTTTTCGAACTGACACAATTGAGCGGATTATACTTTATCTATCCACGTCCATATCGATTATTTGATGTTAATGATTTGTTGCATAATACGCTGGGAGGAACATTGGGATTCTCTTGCGCACCTCTGTTCACATTCTTTTTACCTACGAGAAACGAGTTGGATTCAGAATCCTTAGTAAAAGGCCAGCGTGTGTCATTGTTGAGACGTTTTGTAGCTTTAGGAATCGATTGGTTTATCATCGGTTTATTTAGTCCATTGATCAATTATGCCTCGAATGTATTACCGTCCCAATTAGGCGATCTGTTAAATTCTACAACTGTTGTATTTGTTTTTGAGGTGATCATTTATTTTATGATTATTACTTATTTGTTGAATGGACAGACAATTGGAAAAAAGATCGTTCGAATTCAAATTGTTGAAAAAGAACGAAAACATATTCGCTTTAGTCGTTTAGTCATTCGTTACTCTGCATTTTATTTTCTATTTTTTGGTCTATTGCAGATTTTTCAATACACAATGACCCATTTGAATATACCTAATCACACAATATTTATTGCATACGCGACATTAGGAATGTTAAGTTTAGGAATTTTACTTTTATTTCTATTCAACTTATTGTATGCTCTCATAAGAAGAAAAACCCGCCTATTCCATGATAAAGCGAGTCACACGTATACGATTAGTACGTTAAAGAAAGAGGTATAACATGCGAACTTTTGAATCATTCAATTTCCAGCCGTTTATTCTTGAAGCTATTAAGGATAAAGGTTTTACTGAACCAACGACGGTTCAAGAAAAATTAATTCCTTTAATTAAAAAGGGAAAGAACGTCGTAGGACAATCACAAACTGGGTCAGGGAAGACACATACATTTTTACTTCCATTAATGAACAACATTGATGCAGCAAAAGATGACGTACAAATCGTCATCACCGCTCCAAGCCGCGAATTAGCGACTCAGATCTATCAAGCCGCAATTCAAATTGCGCAATTTTCACCGCTTGAAATTCGAGTAACCAATTTTGTTGGCGGAACAGACAAACAACGTCAATTAGATAAATTGACGAATCATCAACCACATGTTGTCATAGGTACGCCAGGGCGAATCTTAGACATGATGAATGAACAAGCTCTGAAAATCCATACAGCAGAATATTTTGTTGTAGATGAAGCAGATATGACTCTTGATATGGGTTTCTTAAATGAAGTCGATCAAATCGCTAGTCGTCTGCCAAAACATTTGCAAATGTTAGTCTTTTCCGCGACAATTCCTAAAAAATTACGTCCTTTCTTATTGAAGTATATGGAAAATCCAGTCATCGAAGAAATCAAATCAAAAGCAGTGATTTCTGACACGATCGAGAATTGGTTGATTTCGACAAAAGGGCAGGATAAAAATCGCTTGATCTACCAATTATTAACTATTGGACATCCCTATTTAGCGATTGTTTTTGCTAATACGAAGCAGCATGTAGATGAAATCAGCAACTATTTGAAATCACAGGGGTTGAAAGTTGCAAAGATCCATGGTGATATTTCTCCTCGGGAGCGGAAGCGTGTAATGCGTCAAGTTCAAAATTTGGAATATCAGTATGTGGTAGCCACAGATTTAGCCGCACGTGGAATCGATATCGAAGGTGTTTCCCATGTCATTAATGCGGAGATCCCTCAAGATTTAGATTTCTTTATTCATCGAGTCGGCAGAACAGGACGAAATGGGTTATCCGGAACAGCGATAACTTTATATGGCCCAAGTGATGAGAATGATGTTAGCTTGATTGAAAACACTGGAGTAACTTTCCAACCGAAGGAAATCAAAAACGGAGAGATTGTAGCCACTTATGATCGTAATCGTCGTAAAAAACGTGAGAAATCAAAAGACGAACTTGATCCGTCATTGATAGGTCTAGTGAAGAAATCTAAGAAAAAAATTAAACCAGGCTATAAGAAAAAAATCGATCGGGCAATTTCTGAATCGAACAAACAAAAACGTCGTCAAGCACGTCGCCAAGAAGAACGAGGCGCGCGTAAAAATAAAAAACGCTCGAACTCATAATAAATAAAAAGAACTTTTTCCATCTACTCGGTGGATAAAAGTTCTTTTTTCATTTTGATACAAGGAATCCCATCCTCTTCATAAACACTGGAGATGACGTGGTAGGCTCGTTTCTCGTAGAAAACTTGTGCAGTAAGTTCCGCTGATAGGATTGAAAAACGACACCCTTCTTCAAATGCTCGTTTTTCGATTCGATCTAGCAGTTTTGTTCCAAGTCCCTGGCCACGATACTCGGAATGCACACATAAACGATCCGGATTTAGCGTGAACGAGTCCAATTTTTGATAACGCACGGTGGCGATGGGGTGCTGATCATCAAAGAAGACGAGATACTGCCGATCAGGCGTATCCAATTTATCAAATTCCAGTTCTGGTTCAATATTTTGTTCTAAAACAAAAATTTGATAGCGCAAATAAAAAGCTGCAGCTTGCAGTTCGGGTGATGCTCCAAAGTATTCATTCATCTTTTTCCTCATTTCTTTCTGTTAATGGTATAATTCTAGCATATGAGTGTTGGAGGAGGCAGAAAGATTTATGAACTTATTAGATCAATTGGACTGGTCCTATTGGAAACGACTGAATCCTAAGGAGAAGCGGACCATGTTGAGTCAGCTATTACTTCATTTTGTAAATCCGTTAATGAAAATTTCAGATATTGAACTGAAGGATTTTGATCTGTACGGTATTAAGTGTCAAACATTTCAATTATTGATTGACGAAGAGGAATTTGTCTTTATCCCTGGAAATAAAGATGCGATTTTAGGCTGGAATTTAGGGACAAAGGGCCTATCTTTATTAGAAACAGCACCGAACTCTCAAGAAATTACGATTCCGCATGAATTGCGTGGACAATACAACTTTTTTGATGTTGATTCTTTAGGAGAATTGATCAATGATAAAACTACCAGCTTGCGAAAAGTCAAAATCCCACCAATGTTTGTTCAACGTCACGCGTTACCGGCAGGGACTAATTATTTGGGAGTCTATGATTCTGTGACAGGAAGTTTTTCAGGAGAGGCGGACCAATTTTCAACGTATGAAGAAGAAATCAAAAAAGTGCTGTCGCCTAATTTAACACCCGAAGAAAGTATGACATGGTCTTTTCCTAAAAATGTGTTGAAAGAAGACCGATGGTATATTGAAATGATTCCTCATTCTGATAGCTACTACGTATTTAGTCATGAACAGCACACATATACAAGTTTGCGAAAAAAGATTCGAAAGAAGAATTTCGATTTACTAACCGAAGATCAATGGGAATATGTCAATGGAGCCGGAAGTCGCCGTCTATTTCGATGGGGGAACGACCTGAATGTCACAGACCCATATCGCGGAAAAAATGTGCGTAAAATGATGGAACAGGCGAATATGTTTGGATTATTTTTTGATACATCAATGGAACGGTTTGAAATCACTGAAGATCCTGGTGTATTGAAACTGACGAATACGAAAAATAATGTGGGGATACCAATCGTTGATTTTCTTCCATTATCTAGTTACTTCAGTAACAACACTACGATGACTCATGAAGAAATTTTATCACCCAGTGAGTATTTATATCGCAAAGCGATTTTAATAAAGATCTAGTTTGACTTTTGACAAACTTTTTTTTATACTCTTAAAAGGATATGGTTTGTTCCTTACGCTTCCACAGAAAGTGCACGATTGCTGAGAGTTGCATGTAGTGAAGAATAAATTGCTCCCAACATATTTTGATTGAAAAATCAACGCTGCTCAGCGTTAACGAGCTGAAGAGGTAATGATCAAACTATCATTGCAATCAAGGTGGTACCGCGAGTTTTCGTCCTTGACTGCAGTGGTAGTTTTTATTTTTTGAGAAAAGAGGAGAAAAAATGAAAAAATTATCAAGCGCTGAAGTGCGTCAAATGTTTTTAGATTTTTTTAAAACCAAAGAGCACATGATTGAACCAAGTGCGTCTTTAGTACCAGTTAATGACCCAACCTTGTTATGGATAAATTCCGGAGTTGCAACCATGAAAAAATACTTTGATGGGAGTGTTGTACCGGAAAATCCCCGGATCGCAAACGCGCAAAAATCAATCCGGACGAATGATATTGAAAATGTCGGAAAGACAGCTCGTCATCATACGATGTTTGAAATGCTAGGGAATTTTTCTATCGGTGATTACTTCAAAGTAGAAGCGATCGAATGGGCATGGGAATTTCTGACCTCACCAGAATGGATAGGTTTTGATCCGGACAAATTGTACGTTACCGTTTATCCAGAAGATAAAGAAGCGAAACGTATTTGGCTAGAAGAAGTCGGTATTCCAGCTGATCATGTGGTTGAAATTGAAGATAACTTTTGGGATCTGGGCGCTGGTCCAAGTGGTCCTGATTCAGAGATCTTCTACGACCGCGGAGAAGATTTTAACGATCTAGCCGAAGATGATCCCGAAAATTACCCTGGCGGAGAAAATGAGCGCTACTTAGAAATCTGGAACTTAGTCTTTTCAGAATTCAACCATACACCACAAGGAACATATGAACCATTGCCGCATCAAAATATTGATACGGGTATGGGCTTAGAACGGATGGTTTCAATTATTCAAGATGCCCCTACTAATTTTGAAACAGATTTATTCTTGCCGATCATCGGGAAAGTTGAGGAATTGAGCGGGAAGAAGTACGGCACGGATAAACAATTGGATATTTCATTCAAAGTTATTTCTGACCATATTCGTTCGCTAGCTTTTGCGATCGGTGATGGCGCACTTCCGTCAAATGAAGGTCGTGGATACGTTTTACGTCGGTTATTACGCCGTGCTGTTATGCATGGTAAGAAATTAGGAATTGATGAAGCTTTCCTATACAAACTTGTTCCAGTCGTTGGTGCGATCATGGTTAGCTATTATCCAGAAGTGAAACAGCAAGAAGCATTCATTGAAAAGGTTGTTCGTACTGAGGAAGAACGTTTCCACGAAACAATCAATGATGGATTGACAATGCTGAATAATGTATTAGCTGATTTAAAAGTAAAAAACGAAACAACTTTGGATGGAAAAGTGATCTTCAAACTTTACGATACGTTCGGTTTCCCAGTCGAACTGACAGAAGAAGTAGCTGAAGATGAAGGATTGAAAGTCGACCATGAAGGTTTCGAAGTTGAGATGCAAGCTCAGAAAGAACGAGCTCGTGCAGCTCGTACGACAGAAAAATCAATGGGTGTTCAGACAGCTTTATTAGGGGATATCAAAGTTGACAGTACATTTGTCGGTTACGATCGTTTAGAAATTGAAAGTAAATTATTAGTTATTTTACAAGACAATGATTTAGTTTCTACTGTAAACGAAGGGGAAGCACAGTTAATTTTTGCTGAGACACCTTTCTATGCTGAAATGGGTGGACAAATTGCTGATAAAGGTATGATCGTTGACCAAGATGGCAAGATTATTGCCAACGTAATCGATGTACAAAAAGCGCCGAATGGACAAGCACTACACACGGTGAAAGTTCTTACTTCATTGGACGAAGGTGGAAACTATTACTTACAGGTAAATGCGGCCTTCCGTAATAAAGTCATCAAAAATCACACGGCGACTCATGTGTTGCACAAAGCCTTAAAAGAGGTTCTAGGAGATCATGCGAACCAAGCAGGCTCACTAGTTACAGATGCACATTTGCGTTTTGACTTCACACATTTTGGTCAAGTTACAGCAGATGAATTGAAAGAAATGGAAAAAATCGTCAACCAAAAAATTTGGGAGGCTATTCCAGTTGTAACGGTCGAAACCGATATTGATACGGCTAAAAACATGGGGGCAATGGCTTTGTTTGGCGAAAAATACGGACACGACGTTCGCGTAGTAAACATCGGTGATTGGTCAATCGAGTTATGCGGAGGAACTCATGTCGTTAATACTGAAGATATTGGGCTGTTCAAGATCGTTTCTGAATCAGGAATTGGTGCCGGTGTTCGTCGGATCGAAGCATTGACGGGAAAAGAAGCTTACGAGGCATTCCGCGAGGAAGAAGAACAATTGATGCAAGTAGCTCAAATCGTGAAATCTCCGCAAATCAAAGAAGTAGTAAGTAAGACAGAACAGCTGCAACAACAATTGCGTGAATTGCAAAAGGAAAATGAACAGTTAGCGACAAAACTAGCCAATCAACAAGCTGGCGATGTTTTCAAAGATGTGAAAGAAATCAATGGCACGACAGTAATCACAGCACAGGTTAATGTAAAAGACATGAATCAGCTGCGTCAATTGGCAGACCAATGGAAGCAAAAAGCCTTGTCTGACGTTTTAGTTCTTGGGACAGTCCAAGGTGAAAAAGTGAATCTGTTAGCGGCAATGAGCCCAGCAGCAAATGAAAAAGGCTTAAAGGCTGGTGATTTGATCAAAGCAATTGCGCCAAAAGTTGGCGGCGGTGGTGGTGGCCGTCCCGATATGGCACAAGCTGGCGGGAAGAACCCAGCTGGTTTATCTGCGGCATTAGCAGAGGTATCTAACTGGTTAGCTTAATTTTTAGAAATAGGAGAGCAGCGTCCTTGCGATGCTGCTCTTTTTTATGAGAAAAAGAGACTTTCAACAGCGTGTTTCTTTTATTACTACAGCTATTTCGGTATAATTCAAATGAGAGACTTTATTTTTTGAAAAGAGGGGACCACTTGGGAATTATTGAACAAATTATTTTTTTTATTTACGTAATCAACGCCATTGGTGCGGTCATTACTGTTTTTCGTAAACCGCGAAATATTACAACGATCTGGGCCTGGCTATTGACCTTGATCTTTTTACCAGTGATTGGGTTTTTGATCTATGCCTTTTGCGGTCGGGGAATCGATGGTGAAACGATGTATCGTTTTGAACAAGAGGACGAAAAACGTGTTAGAGAGATCAATGAAATCATTCAAGAGGACAATCGACATGTTGATCATAATGAGCCGGATCAATTATATCCTGCAGCGAAATCATTGGTGAAATATTTCCAGAACTTGGATGAATCACCACTAGCTGTTCGAAATGAATTGGAGTTCTTTTTGGATGGTACAGCAAAATTTGAGCGCTTGTTTGAAGACTTGCGGGAAGCACAAAGCACGATTCATGTAGAATACTATGCGTTCTTTAATGATCGGATTGGCAATCGTTTTATGCGGATCTTAGAGGAGAAAGCGGCTCAAGGCGTCGAAGTACGGATGATTTATGATCCTTGGGGTTCCCCAAAAACAAATAAAGCTTTTTTCGAAACGTTGATCAAAAACGGTGGAAAAGTGACACCGTTTATTACTTCGAAAAATATTTTAGCGAAAACACGATTGAATTACCACTTGCACCGTAAGATCGTGGTAATTGATGGTCAAATCAGTTGGACCGGCGGATTCAATGTTGGTGACCAATACCTTGGCGAATCGAAACGTTTTGGCAGATGGCGTGATACTCACGGAAGAATTGAAGGAACAGCTAGTTTTACATTGCAGGAAATTTTTATTCGTGACTGGAATGCTTCTGTAGCAGCTAAATCTGACCGGATGAGTTATTTGCCGGAGTATTTTGTTATGCCGCAAAAAGAAATTAAAAAAGGCGTACCAATGCAGATCGTTGCTGACGGACCAGACTCTAGCGAACAGATCATTAAGGATGGCTTTGTCCGTCTGATCTTGGCTGCAGAAAAAAGTGTTTGGATTCAAAGTCCATATCTTGTACCAGATGAAACAATGATTTCTGCTATTTTGATCGCTGTTCGTTCTGGAATCGACGTGCGGATCATGATCCCGAACATGCCGGATCACCCATTTATCTATCGAGCAACCCAATATTACGCGAATTATCTGCATCAACGTGGTGTAAAGATTTATCATTACGCTGATGGTTTTATTCATTCGAAAACGATCGTCGTGGATGATGAATTAGCTACTTTTGGTTCAACTAATCAAGATATTCGCAGTTATGAACTAAATTTTGAAGTCAGCAGTTTTATCTATGATCCTGAGGTCGCGCAATTGTTCCGTAAAATTTTTGAAGAAGATATGAAAGAGTGTATTGAATTAACCGATGAAATGATTGCGAATCAATCACACTGGTTGAATTTCAAACAACGTTTTTCTCGTTTGTTATCACCTGTACTATAGTTTCTTTCGCAAACCTTGGCGGGCAAGATTGTCCGCCCCTTTATTTTTTGCTTCAGGAATCCACTGGAGAACTAATAACGGAAATTGCGGCGCTAATTCATTAAACTCTGATAAATATGGCTGGAAGAGCTTGTTTTTTGTCTGTCCTTGGTCTAAAATTTTTATTGCAGTTTTACTATCTGAATAGAGTAGAATCGTTTGACCATTTAACTCATGAGTGATCAAATAATGCAGTGCATAAAGAATCACAGCTAATTCAGCTTGATGATTGTCCTTCTCAGTCAAAGAGATTGAGAGTTGTTTTTGTTTTTCAGAAATAATTAGGATGCCTCCGCCGCTTTTTTCGGTATTGGTGGCAGCATCTGTATAAACTTTTAACATAATGACCATCCTTTTTTTAGAGTAGGAGTATACGAATGAAGAAAAAATACTATTTTTGGCAACCAGAGCTGTCAATCAGCATCATTTATTGGTCTTTGACCTTTATTATTCTCTTTTACGGATTGATTTTGACTTTGGAAAAAACGCATCCATATTTAAAAGGAAATATTTTTATTGGAATCTTTATCTTGTTTACTGTGGTGGGTCTTCATCGTTATCTATTTTTAGAAGAATCAGGAATAAGAATTCGTTATGCTAGGCTTTGGAGACGCGAGACAATCCTTCGAGAGCATATCGATTATTTAGCTCTTTGTAAGAACGGGATCATCATTCAGCGCAAAGGACTAAGTGGTGCTAAATTCCACCTTGCCATGAGAAAAAAGAAAAGGGAAGCCTTTGTCAAAGATTTCGCATCTTTCTACCCTGAAATACCAATCAAAAAAACAAACGAAAAGATCAGTCAGGACTGATCTTTTCGTTTATTTCTTTTTCACATGAGCCGCTTGCATACCGCGAGCGCCTTCTACAATCACAAATTCAACTTCGTCACCAGAATCCAATGTTTTGAATCCCTCTTCTTCAATAGCGGTAAAGTGAACAAAAACCTCTTGATTTTCATCATAGTCAATAAAACCATAACCTTTTTTTTCATCAAACCATTTAACAATGCCACTATTCATCACGCAACACCCCTTTGCAATTGCTGTTTTTATTATACGTGATGGAAACAAAAATTGCGAATCAATGAGATTGCCGAATCCAAGTGATGTTTTTCTCAAGATAATTCGTTATAATGAGATAGAACGAATAAAAAAAGTATGTTTTTCTGAAAAACGTTCGGGAAAGGGAGTTTTTATGAAAACTGATATTGAAATATCTCAAGCAACGACTTTGGCTCCAATTACAGAAGTCGCAGAAAAAATCAACTTATCCTTTGATGATCTGGAATTACATGGAAAATATAAAGCAAAAATTGAGTTTGATGCTTTAGAACGGATGAAGGAAAACCCAGAAGGAAAATTAATTCTTGTAACATCTATTAATCCAACCCCAGCAGGTGAAGGAAAATCGACTGTGACTATCGGTTTGGGGGATGCCTTAAATAAAATCGGAAAAAAAACAGTAATCGCTCTGCGCGAACCTTCGTTGGGTCCAGTTATGGGGATCAAAGGCGGTGCAACAGGCGGCGGTTATGCCCAAGTATTGCCGATGGAGGACATCAATCTGCATTTTACAGGCGATATGCACGCGATTACGACCGCGAATAACGCACTATCTGCCTTACTGGATAATCATATTCATCAAGGCAACGAATTGACGATTGATGCACGTCGTGTGATTTGGAAACGTGTAGTAGACTTAAACGATCGTGAACTTCGCCACATTACGGTTGGATTAGGCGGACCTATTAACGGAGTTCCTCGCGAAGATGGTTTTGATATTACAGTTGCCAGTGAGATTATGGCGATATTGTGCCTTGCAACGGATATTGAGGATTTAAAACGACGATTATCAAATATTGTTGTGGCATACACATTCGATCGTGAACCAGTGACCGTTGGCGATTTGAAGGTTGAAGGTGCTTTAGCGCTTGTTCTTAAGGATGCGATCAAACCAAACTTGGTTCAAACGATTTATCAAACACCAGCTTTTGTACATGGCGGTCCTTTTGCGAATATCGCTCATGGCTGTAATAGTATTTTAGCGACAAGAGCTGCTTTACATTGTGGCGACTACGTTGTAACTGAAGCCGGATTCGGTGCGGATCTAGGCGGCGAGAAATTCTTAGACATCAAAGTACCAAGTTTAGGAAAAGCCCCAGATGCAGTGGTGATTGTGGCTACGATCCGTGCACTGAAGATGCATGGCGGCGTTGCCAAGACGGAATTGAGTGCAGAAAATCTTGATGCTTTAAAAGAAGGCTTCAGCAATTTAGCGAAACATATCCGCAATATGCGCAAATATGGATTGCCGGTTGTTGTAGCGATTAATGAATTCATCAGCGATACGGATAAGGAAATCACATTGCTGAAAGAACTGTGTGAACAAGAGGATGTGAAAGTTGAATTAGCCAGCGTTTGGGAAAAAGGACCTGAGGGTGGGATCGACTTAGCCAAAACATTGGTAGATACGATCGCTAATGAAGATAATAACTTCCATTCAATTTTCAGCAGAGAGCATGACGACTTAAATGAAAAAGTTGAAACGATTGTTCGTGAGATCTATGGCGGAAACGACGTTATCTATAGTAAAAAGGCGCAACAGCAATTAGCCAGCTTTAAAAAGTATGGTTGGGATCGCTTGCCTGTATGTATGGCGAAAACCCAATACTCTTTATCAGATGATCCTAGTAAACTGGGAGCACCAATCAATTTTGATGTGACGATTCGTGAGTTCGTTCCTAAAATCGGCGCTGGTTTTGTAGTTGCCTTAACAGGAGATGTAATGACCATGCCTGGTTTGCCTAAAAAACCTGCTGCATTGAACATGGATGTTGACAAAAAAGGCAACGCCATTGGGTTGTTCTAAGACCTAATAAACATACTAAGAGTAGAGGGTAGAATCAGTGACGGCTGATTCTACCCTCTACTTTTTTGTATATTCAGAATAGAAAATGCATAATATTTCGAATATACGTCTATTTATTTATAAAAAACCATTGACTTGTATAAATACTCCACGTATAATCATCAGAAATAGCAATGCTCTAATTGTATTATTATGCAAATGCAAGGAGGGGTTAATATGAAAGTCTCGATTATTGGAGTGACAGGCTATAGCGGGATCGAATTGGTTCGTATATTATTGCAGCATCCGTATGTAGAGATATGTTCGATCCATAGTCATTCACAAAACGGCAAAGATATTAATGAGTATTTGCCACATCTAAATCGATTATTGGACCTTCCTTTGGAACCAATTGATCCTCAAAAGATCATGGAAAAATCGGATATCGTCTTTTTTGCTACTCCATCAGGCATATCAAAAGAAATAGCAACCACTTTTGTAGAGGCCGATTTTCCAGTAATCGATCTTTCGGGTGATTTTCGATTAAAAACAGATGGTCAATATGAAAAATGGTATAAAAATTCAAGTGCACCATTTGAATTTTTACAAAACGCTCACTATGGATTAGCTGATTTTTATACAGAACCAGCTTCAACATTAATTGCCAATCCAGGTTGCTATGCAACAGGAACACTATTGTCACTAGCTCCATTGGTTCAACGAGAAATGATTGAACCAGATTCCATTATCGTTGACGCGAAATCCGGATTGTCTGGTGCAGGAAAAAATTTATCAGAGTCGAGCCATTTCGTAAACGGGAATGAAAATATGACTCTTTATAAAATGAACAGTCACCAGCACATTCCAGAAATTATGCAGCAGTTAAAAAAATGGAATGAGAAGATCCCGGCGATTCAATTCTCGACATCATTGATTCCTGTAACACGCGGCATTTTTATAACGACCTATGCGCGTAGTAAAGAAAAGCTGACACAAACCACGGTTTTGGAATTATTTCATGACTTTTATCAAGAAAAACCTTTTGTTCGTGTTCAAGGACAGGATGTTTATCCGAATCTATGCCAAATCGTCGGTTCAAATTTTTGTGATATAGGCGTTGCCTACAATGAAGTGACGAATATTATCACCGTCGTCACAGTTCTTGACAATTTGGTTAAGGGAGCAGCTGGACAAGCTGTTCATAACCTAAATCATCTAGCCGGTTGGCCAGAAACAACCGGCTTGAATCTTGTCCCAATTTATCCTTAAAAAAGTCGGAGTGTGAAGAATATGCAAATTATCGAAGGAACGATCGCCAGTCCTAAAGGCTTTTATGCCACTGGCTTACATGCAGGTCTAAAAAAAGAAAAGAAAGATCTAGGACTCATCTATTCAGAAATTCCGGCAAATGCCGCAGCTGTGTATACAACGAATCAAGTTAAAGCAGCACCTATTTTCGTCACGAAGGAAGCGATGGCTAATCAAAAGATTCAAGCGGTTGTCGTCAATTCTGGTATTGCGAATGCTTGTACGGGAAAAATAGGTCTAAAAAATGCGAAAGAAATGCAGGCCTTAACTGGGGCATGTTTAAAAATTGCAAAAGAGGATATAGCGGTGGCTTCTACGGGTGTCATTGGAAAGCAGCTACCGATGGAAATAATTGAAGCGGGTATCAATCAAATCGATTTAGAAAATCAAGAGCCCTACGCTTTTCATAAAGCAATCTTGACTACTGATACAGCCACTAAAGAAATCGTTGTAACAGAAGAGATTAATGGTCAAACGGTCACGATGGCAGGCGTGGCAAAAGGGTCTGGTATGATCCATCCCAATATGGCGACTATGTTAGCTTTCGTTACGACAGATGCTCAAATCTCAAAAGAACTGTTGCAAGAAATTCTAGCTGATAAAACAGAAACAACATTCAATCAAATCACTGTTGATGGGGATACCTCAACCAATGATATGGTCTTGGTTCTTGCAAATGGGTTAGCTGAAAATCCCGTGATCGATAAGAATACAGAAGCTTATGATAAATTTGCAGCGATGTTCCAATTAGTCAGCGAGACTTTAGCTAAGATGATTGCAAAGGATGGCGAAGGGGCCACCAAATTGATCGAAGTCCAAGTAGTCGGCGCGATTAGTGAACCCGAAGCACGCTTAGTTGCGAAAAAAGTTGTTGGTTCTAGTTTAGTGAAAACAGCCATGTTTGGTGAAGATCCGAACTGGGGACGAATTATTTGTGCGGTAGGATATGCCGGTTCGCATACAGATCCGGAAAAGATTGATATGTGGATCGGTGAACAGCAATTATTGAAGCAGAGTCAGCCACAAGGTTTCGAGGAGGCGGCTATGAAACAGACGCTGGAAAAAGGAAAAATTTGCATCACAGTTGATTTGAACATCGGAGAACAAAACGGAAAAGCTTGGGGATGCGATTTGACGTATAAATACGTCGAAGTGAACGCGCTGTATCATACTTGAGGAGTGAATGATTATGGGTAAAATTGTTGTAAAAATCGGCGGTGTGGCCAGTGATAATTTAACGACGAATTTTTTTAAGCAAATTGACGAATGGCATTCCTATGGACACGAAATCATCATCGTTCATGGCGGAGGTTACTATATTACTGAAATGATGGAACGATTGAATATTCCTGTCACAATAAAAGAAGGTTTGCGAGTGACGACGGAGCAAGCGTTGAAAATCACTCAAATGGTCCTAATCGGACAGGTTCAACCAACGATCACGACTTTATTTCAACAGCAAGGATTCGCAACGATTGGGCTCAATGCTTCCAGCGATAATTTAATTCAGGGAGATTTTATTGATCAAGAAAAATTAGGTTATGTCGGAAAAATTACTGAGGTTAATCCTGCGGTCATTGAAGGCGTGCTCAACAAAAATTACATACCCATCATCGCACCGTTAGGAATGACTCCCAACGGTCAGTGGTTAAATGTCAATGCGGATGATACTGCTTGCAAGATTGCGGAAGAAGTTGACGCAGATGCTTTGTATTTACTGACTGATGTGCCGGGTGTGAAGAAATCTGACGAGTGGCTAGAGAAAATCTCTATTAATGAAGTGGAACAGCTCAAAGCGGAAAAAGTCATTACCGGAGGAATGATCCCTAAACTAGACAGTGCTATTAAAGCTCTGGAAAATGGTGTATCCAAGGTTCATATTACCAATTGCATTGAAAAGACTGGGACTGTTATCACAAAAGAGGAGGTCTTTGCATGAGCCACTTGTTTCCAAACTATGCCCGCGACACGATCGATCTGGTCAGCGGGTCAGGCAGCTATGTTTATGATCAAAATGGAAAGCAATATCTAGATTTTATGAGTGGAATTTCAGTCAGCAATCTAGGGCATAATCATCCAAAAGTAGTCCAGGCGTTATCTGAACAGGCGGATAAAATTTGGCACAGTTCGAACCTATACAGCAGCAAGCTGCAAGAAAATGTAGCAGAAAAATTAACGATGGGCAAAGACTACTTAGCCTTTTTTTGCAATAGCGGTACAGAAGCCAACGAAGCGGCGATCAAGTTAGCCAGAAAAGCAACAGGACGATCAAAGATTTTAAGTTTTGAGCAATCATTTCACGGTCGAACCTACGGAGCTTTGAGCGCAACTGGGCAGCCGGCGTTACAAGCTGGGTTCTTTCCAATTGTCGAGGGATTCGACTATTTGCCATATAATCAGCTTGATCCTCTGAAGGAAAAGCTGGATGAAAATGTAGCTGCAGTAATGCTGGAAGTGATTCAAGGAGAAGGCGGTATCGTCCCAGCAAAGAAAAAATGGCTTCAATCTGTAGCAAAATTGTGCAAGGAAAATGGCAGTTTATTGATTATCGATGAGATTCAGACCGGAATGGGCAGAACAGGAACCTTTTTCGCCTTTGAGGCTTATCAAATTGAACCAGATATTATCACAATCGCCAAAGCTTTGGCCAATGGGATTCCCGTTGGAGCAATGTTGGGAAAGACCGAACTAGCCAAAGCTTTTGGCCCTGGTTCTCATGGGACTACTTTTGGCGGCAATAATTTAGCAATGAAGGTTGCTGATGTAGTCGTAACAGAGATTAATCAGCCAGTGTTTTTATCAGCAGTGACTGAGAAGGGGCTTTTTCTGCAAGAGGCATTGACACAACTAATTTCAGAGTCCGACAAAGTTATTGATGTTCGCGGAAAAGGCTTGATGGTTGGTGTAGAGTTAGATTCGCCAGAAACCTTACAGCAAACGATCGAAGCTTTGAAAGAACAAAAATTGTTAGCGATCAAAGCAGGCCGAAATGTTTTACGCTTGCTGCCGCCTTTAACGATCAGTCAAACAGAATTGGAAGATGGCTTAGCAATCATTCGATCGATACTAGTCGAAAATAACAGTTAGCTTTCGCTGGAAAAGACAAATTTTATTGTTAACTTCTTAAAAAATACCTTGATATCAATCAAATAAAAGAAAAAATCCTTGGGAATCTTATGATTTATAAGGATTTTTTTGATGGTTTGAAATTTGAATGGTCAAGTAAAATTATTTTTCTATTATCTTTAATCGCTAGAATCATTGGTTTAACAACGTTTATTAACAGACAATCATTATACTTAAAAAAATATAAACTTTTAGGAATTTAATTATCACGGAAAAAGAGGTACATTGACTGTATAAATAACCGAGTGACTAGTTTACGACAATCAAGTCGTTTTATATATAGACAGGAAGAGTGGAAGGAGGAATAAAAATGATGCAAACTAGATTATTGAATCGTCGGCAAGTCTTCACACTAAAGCGTAAAACATTAGAAAAAAGAATCAAAAATTATTATTATCAAACCAGAGATGAGCAGGATACGATTGAATTTTTGATAGCGCTTCAAGTAAGAGATGAGTTGGGAGAAGAGGATTCCAGTTATATGCTGAAGGATTTAGTTAGAAAAATCTTTTTGGAAAGCAAACCAACACGTGTTTTACGCAGTTATTATATTTTTTTTAAAGAATATTTTACAACAAAAGAATGGCGGATACTTGCGATTCGACTGTTTCCAGTCAAAACCTTTATCACTGAAAAAATCGAGAAATTGTATAACCGATTTGTAAAAATGCCATTGAAAGGGTTAGTTGGCTCATGACTGCTTCACTAGTAAATAAATGAAAAGGAAGGAGGAAAATCGATGACGAGATTAACAGCAACATTTGAAAACAGCAACGGGAAGAAACACCGTTGGAGCTTGAAAAATTCTAATCCTAATAAAGCACCTAAAGAGATTAAAGCCTCGCTAGAGAAGCTAACGATGCTTAATATATTTGATAAAGAGGATATCGGTTTGTTCAAAAAAGTGGTTACCGCCAAATTTGTTAAGAAAATTGAAACGGCTATTTTTGACGAGCCAGAAGATGTTTTCATTCCGGAAACAACGACCAATACTCAACCGAAGAAATCACTAAATACAGCTACAGAACCAACCACTCTTTATATTCCAGAGGATCTTGTTATCACAGAACAACGTCCAGAACCTAATCTTCTTATTCAATCGATTGAAATGCCGAAAGGGCTCGATCCGCATAAAATGAATGAGAGTCAAATGTTGACTGTAATTACGGCATGTATACCAAACGGTGCTGTTTTAGAGGATATTTTTATTGATGAGCAGACTACACCGGCCAAGATTGTTCTGATAGCACGTCTCAAGTCTAAAGAAGAGTCAGTTTATGCTGAGTAAGCACAATCACCGCCAAACTAAGAGAGAAAGTGCGTCTTTCTACCTGTGATTTATTCTGTCAGTTATATCTAAAAGTCCAGCGTTGTGTTGCGGCAGATAAACGCACAACATATCTGATTCTTTATTAAACCCGTAAAAATAACGGGTTATTTGTCGTGTTTTGATTTTTTTCATGTAGAGACATGGAGCTTAAAGAACCTTTTCGTTTTTACTGAAGCTCAGACTTTTCATCTCGCTTTTTTTCACTTATACTGAAGCTATCTGATTTTAAAGGATTCCTGTTGTTTAATTTGTTTCTTACTAGAATAAGAAAATACGGTATAATGGGGATTCGCACTAAACTAAATTCTGTTGAAATAAGGAGCGGTTGAATGGGAGAACGAGCAGATATTTTTTTAAGTACCTTTAATCGGATCGAGAAGGAATTGAAGCGTCAACTAGGAAACCCTGCCAACATGAGCTTTAGTGAAGCGGTTCGCCGTTTATCAAAACGTCGTGATAACCTGATCGGTGAAAGCGAAAATGATTTACTGCAGCTGGCACAACTGCGAAACGCTATCGTTCACGATCAAGTGGCGGATGATTTCGTGATTGCCGAACCTAATGAGTGGGCGGTCGAACGAATCCAGCAGATCGAAGAGAGTTTATTGAGACCAGAAAAAGTGCTGCCGCGTTTCGGAAAAAAGGTCACTGGATTCGAACGTGATCTGCCGCTAGTTGATATTATGAAAATCATTTCGGATAAGCGCTTTTCACAATTTCCAGTTTATGATTCAGGAAAATTTATGGGTTTGATCACCTTGCGCACGATCGGTTTTTATTTTGCTCAAGCGAGTTTAACTGGTTCAGTAAGTCTAAAAGGTCGAGTAGCAGAAGATCTGTTGTTGGCAAATGGCAAACGAGCCAATTTTAAATTTATATCAGCGGACACAAAAGTTTCTGAAGTAGAAAAAATGTTCCAAACAGAAGCTGTTTTAGAAGCGATCTTGATTACAAAAGATGGCAATTCGGACGGCAATCTGCTGGGAATTATTCGACCAAGAGATATTTATAGTCAAGAAGGGGAGCAGTAAGCTTGTTAGTCATTTACTTATTCATAAGCGCGGGGATTATCGCGCTGGATCAATGGTTTAAATGGTGGATCGTCAGCCAATATAGTTTTGGCGAGAGTCAAACGATCATTCCCAATGTTTTGTCGTTGACTCATATTCGCAATACCGGCGGGGCCTTTAGCCTATTCGAAGGACAGCAAATCTTTTTTATCGTAATCACGATCGTAGCGGTTGTAGCCGTAGTCTATTATTTAGTTAAGCATATAAATGAAAGCAAGTGGCTGACTGTAGGCCTGAGTTTCTTTTTAGCTGGAGCTATTGGCAATTTCATCGATCGTTTCCGTTTAGGCTATGTAGTGGATATGTTCCGATTGGATTTTGTTAATTTCCCGATTTTTAATATCGCTGATATGGCACTGGTCGCAGGTGTGATTATGATATTTATTTATATTCTATTAGATGAGAGAGATAAGAAAAATGGATAACCAAATTGAAATTATTATTAAAGATGAAACCGGACGGATCGATAAGGCTTTGAATGATCGTTTAGTTGACTATTCACGTTCACAAATCCAGCAGTGGATCAAAGAAAAGCATGTTTCAATCGCCGGAAAAACCGTCAAGGCGAACTATAAGGTCAGTGCTGGTGATAAAATTCTGATCGAGATTCCGGAACCGGAAGAGCTAGATCTTATACCAGAAAATCTTGATCTGACTATTGTTTATGAAGATGAGGATGTTGTCGTGGTCAATAAACCCCAAGGCATGGTGGTCCATCCATCAGCAGGTCATCCACAAGGAACGCTGGTCAATGGGTTACTGTATCAAATCAAAAACCTTTCAACGATCAATGATGTGGTTCGTCCAGGTATCGTGCATCGAATTGATAAAGATACTTCCGGTTTACTGATGGTGGCTAAAAACGACCATGCTCATGAAGCACTAGCCAAACAATTAAAGGATAAAACCTCTTTGCGAAAATATGTAGCCTTGGTTCATGGAGAAATCTCTCATGAAAAAGGTCGAATCGAAGCACCGATCGGCCGTTCAAAGGTCAATCGTAAAATGCAGGCCGTGATCGAAGACGGAAAGCCTGCGGTTACACACTTTGAAGTGTTGAAACGTTTTGAAGGCTACACGTTGATCGAATTGCAGCTGGAGACTGGACGGACACACCAAATCAGGGTTCATATGCAATACATTGGTTTTCCGGTCGCGGGTGATCCTTTGTATGGTCCTAAAAAAACATTAAAAGGCAATGGTCAATTTCTGCATGCGAAATTATTAGGCTTTGAACATCCAACAACTGGTGAGATGATGGTCTTCGAAGCCCCGCTGCCAGAGATTTTCAAAAAAACTTTGCAACAGTTAAAAGAAAAAGATTGATTTCTTAAATAAGGAATAGTATAGTGTCTGTAGTAAGAAATAAATAACTTAATAGTGATCCTTTAAGAGTAGTCCCGTGAGGCTAAGAAGGAAGTAGATAGTGACTTGGACTAGGTGCGCCTAGAATAACACTATCATTTTGACGAAGTCGATAACATTCCTCCTACCTAACTACGGGTAGGAGTTTTTTTATTGTAAAAAATAAGGATGTCAATTCAACTTTTCGCAGCTCACTAGGAAGAAAAATTAATACATTAAAACGAATAAGGAGGAGACAGGATGTATAAAAAAGAGGTTGTAGATGAGGTAACAATGAAACGAGCATTGACTCGCATTACTTATGAGATCATCGAACGAAATAAAGGGGTTCAAGATATCGTCTTGATCGGGATCAAAACCCGCGGAATTTTTATTGCTCAGCGAATCGCTGAACGTTTGAAACAATTGGAACACATTGATGTACCCGTTGGAGAATTAGATATCACACTTTATCGTGATGACGTGAAGGTGTCGGAAGCAGAACCAGAATTGCACTCTTCAGATATTCCTTTCTCAATTGAAGGGAAAGAAGTCATTCTAGTTGACGATGTATTGTTCACCGGCAGAACAATCCGTGCAGCACTAGACGCTGTAATCGACTTAGGCCGTCCCAATCGTATTTCATTAGCAGTCTTAGTCGATCGTGGACATCGTGAATTACCGATTCGTGCAGATTATGTTGGAAAGAATATTCCAACGGCTTTGACAGAAGAGATCGTCGTTGAAATGGAAGAAAACGACGGACAAGATCGTATCCTGATTCAAAAAGAAGAAAAATAAAAATTATTGTTTAGATACTAGAAAGAGGAAGTTTGATGGAAGAGTTTCACAATGATGACGTTGTTTTAGATATTCACGATCGTCCGAGCACAGGGCACTGGATCGGATTAAGTATTCAACATTTATTCACGATGTTCGGCGCGACAGTCTTAGTACCAATCTTAGTTGGGATCAATCCAAGTATCGCGTTAGTGAGTTCAGGTTTGGGAACACTGGTTTACTTGACCGTAACAAAAGGTAAAATACCTGCCTACTTAGGCAGCAGCTTCGCTTTTATCGCAGCGATGAAGTTATTGATGAAGAGTGACGGTTATCCAGCAGTCGCACAAGGTGCGCTGACTTGCGGTTTGGTTTACTTGATCGTTTCTTTCATTATTAGAAAAATCGGTTCTGGCTGGTTGGATAAAATCTTGCCGCCAATCGTTGTTGGACCTGTCGTAATGGTCATTGGATTAGGGTTAGCCAGCAACGCGGCTCAAAACGCGATGTACAACAACGGTGTATATAGCTTCAAGTACGTATTAGTTGCTCTGATCACTTTAGCGTTGACGATTTTCTTCAATATGTTTTTCACTGGATTCTTAGGTCTAATCCCGATCCTTCTAGGAATCGTAGGCGGCTATGTTACAGCAATGATATTCGGCATCATCGACTATCAACCAATTATCGATGCGAAATGGTTGGCAATGCCGGCTTTCAGTGTGCCTTTCGTTAGCTATCAGCCAAAACTGTATATCAACGCGATCACAACGATGGCTCCGATCGCCTTCGTAACAATGACTGAGCATATCGGGCATTTGATGGTCTTGAATAAATTAACCAAACGAAACTTTTTCGATGATCCAGGTTTGGATCGTACATTGATGGGGGACGGCCTAGCGCAAATCGTCGCAGGATTCGTTGGAGGACCTCCTGTAACGAGTTACGGAGAAAACATCGGTGTGCTAGCGATTACTCGAGTTCATAGTGTGTTTGTTATCGGCGGTGCGGCGATCTTCGCGGTCATGCTGGGATTTGTCGGCAAGCTCAGCGCTTTGATCTTAAGTATCCCTGGACCAGTAATCTCGGGTATCAGCTTTATCTTATTCGGAGTAATCGCGGCTAGCGGCTTAAAAATCTTGATCGAAAATAAAATCGACTTTGACCGTAAAAAGAACCTATTGATCACCTCGACTATCTTGGTCATTGGTATCGGTGGTTTGGTCTTCGAAGCGGGAACCTTCACTTTATCAGCGATGGCTCTAGCAACTGTCTTAGGAATTATCTTGAACTTAATCTTGCCAGATCAAGCACGTAGTGAAAAATAGACACTCGAAGAATTTTATTAAGGAGGAAATTTCATGATCATCCAGTCTGAAGAAATTAGTCTGAAGCATTTATTGACGGTCGAAGCTCTGACCGATCAAGAGGTGATGGGGCTGATTCGAAGAGCGCAGCAATTCAAACAAGGTGCGCGATGGACACCACATAAGGACCAATACTTTGTCTCTAATCTTTTCTTTGAAAATAGTACCCGGACCCATAAGAGTTTCGAAGTTGCTGAAAAAAAACTCGGACTAGATGTGATTGATTTTGACGCCAAAACAAGCTCCGTTCAAAAGGGCGAAACTTTATATGACACTGTTTTGACGATGTCGGCTTTAGGTGTTGATGTCGCGGTGATCCGACATGGAGACGAGAACTACTATGATGAATTGATCCAAAGCAAAACGATCCAATGCTCAATCGTCAATGGCGGTGATGGCAGCGGGCAGCATCCAACACAATGTTTGCTAGACTTGATGACCATTTATCAAGAGTTCGGTCGCTTCGCTGGATTGAAAGTCGCAATCGCGGGCGACATCACACACTCCCGTGTAGCAAAATCCAATATGCAAATGTTGAAACGTCTTGGTGCAGAAGTCTTCTTCTTTGGACCAGAAGAATGGTATGACGAAAGCTTTGATGTCTACGGAACCTATCGTCCGTTGGATGAACTTGTCTCGGACGTAGATGTCATGATGCTCTTAAGAGTGCAGCACGAACGCCATGATGGACAGGAAAGCTTTTCAAAAGAAGAATACCACGAAAAATACGGCTTAACGATCGAACGGGGCAAACGGCTGAAGGAAAAGGCAATCATCATGCACCCAGCACCTGTCAATCGTGATGTTGAGATTGCAGACGACTTAGTTGAAAGCTTACAGTCACGGATTGTTCCGCAAATGACCAACGGTGTGTTTATTCGGATGGCAATTTTAGAAGCAGTACTCAGAGGAAAATCGTAAAGGGGCAGATAAAATGAAAACATTAATTAAGAATGGAAAAATCGTAACTAAAGGGAATCAAACAATAGCCTGTGACCTGTGGCTTGAAGATGGCATCATCGCCGGTATTGGAAAGAATTTTTCAGACATTACGTTTGATCAAGAGTACGATGCAAACAATCAATTAATCACACCAGGTTTAGTTGATGTTCATGTTCATTTACGAGAACCCGGCTTTACTTATAAAGAAACCATCAAGGATGGCTCAAAGGCAGCGGCTCGCGGCGGCTATACAACCGTCTGTGCGATGCCTAATTTGGACCCTGTCCCTGACACAGTCGAAAAATTCAACAACGTAAAAGCCATTATTGAAAAAGACGCGGTGGTCAAAGTGCAGCAATACGCACCAATCACAGAAGAGCTTCGCAGTGAGACCTTGACCGATCAAAAAGGGTTGAAGGCCTCTGGTGCATTTGCCTTCACCAATGACGGGGTGGGCGTGCAAACGGCTGGTACAATGTACTTGGCAATGAAAGAAGCTGCGGAAAACAATATGGCTTTAGTTGCGCATACAGAAGATGAATCCTTATTATTCGGCGGTGTAATGCATAAAGGCGAGATCAGCGAAAAATTGGATCTTCCAGGGATTTTAAGTGCTACTGAATCATCACAGATCGCCAGAGATTTAATCTTAGCGGAAGAAACCGGTGTGCATTACCATGTTTGCCACGTGTCAACGAAAGAAAGTGTACGGGTGATTCGCGACGCCAAGAAAGCCGGCGTGCATGTGACGGCGGAAGTTTCACCGCATCATTTGATCTTGATTGATGAAAATATCCCGGAAGACCATGGCTATTGGAAGATGAACCCGCCGTTACGCGGTGTGGGCGATCGCGAAGCATTGATCGAAGGCCTGCTTGATGGAACGATCGATTGTATCGCAACGGATCATGCGCCTCACGGCTTTGAGGAAAAGAACCAGAGCTTCCTGAAATCACCATTTGGTATCGTCGGCAGTGAAACAGCTTTCCAATTGATTTATACACACTTTGTTGAAACAGGACTCTTTACATTAGAACAAGTGATTGATTGGATGGCCGTCAAGCCAGCAGAAATCTTCGGAATGACCGTTGGAACGTTAACCCTTGGTCAACCGGCGGATATCGCAGTATTTGATCTAAGTCACGAAGAAAAAATCGATGACAAAAAATTTGCATCACTAGGGGTGAACACACCTTTCACTGGCTGGCCAGTCAAGGGTGCAACACTGATGACCTTCGTGGATGGTCAGTTGGTATACAACAAGGAGGACTAAGACGTTGAAAAGACTTTTAATTTTAGAAGATGGCACAGTATTTGAAGGTGAAGGGTTCGGCGCTGAAGCAACAGTTGTCGGCGAAGTCGTCTTCACTACTAGTATGACGGGATATCAAGAGACAATCACCGACCAAAGTTTCAATGGACAGATCATTACATTCACTTATCCAATGGTAGGAAATTACGGAGTGAACCGTGATGACTATGAATCGATCGCACCAACTTGTAAAGGCGTGATCGTGAAAGAGCATGCGCGCTTAGCCAGCAATTGGCGGAACCAAATGACACTAGATGAATTTTTGAAACGCAAAGGGATTCCAGGAATCGCTGGAATCGATACACGAGCACTAACGAAAAAATTGCGCAGCGTTGGAACAATGAAAGGGAGTATCGTTGATCCAGCCGATCAATTTGAGCACTCGTTTGATCAACTAAAAGCAACAGTCTTGCCAACTAATCAAGTCGCGCAAATTTCAACAGTTACGCCATATCCAAGCCCAGGCGTTGGACGCAATGTAGTAGTCATCGACTTTGGCTTGAAGCACAGTATTCTACGAGAACTGTCACGACGTGAATGCAACTTGACCGTAATGCCTTATAATACCGATGCTCAAACGATCTTGGATCTTTGTCCTGATGGTGTGATGTTGACCAATGGACCTGGCGATCCGAAAGATGTACCAGAAGCGATCGAAATGATTCAGCAGATTCAAGGGAAAGTGCCGATTTTCGGAATCTGCTTAGGTCACCAGCTGTTCTCACTCGCGAACGGCGCGGATACCTACAAGATGAAATTCGGACACCGAGGATTAAATCATCCGGTACGCGAGATCGCTACTGGTCGGATCGACTTCACTTCACAGAACCACGGTTTTGCAGTAGATGAAAAAACGATCGACTCAGAAAAATTAATGGTCACTCATATAGAGGTAAATGACGGCACGATCGAAGGGGTTCGTCATCGAAATTATCCAGCGTTCAGCGTTCAGTACCACCCAGACGCTGCGCCGGGCCCACATGACGGCGTTCATTTGTTTGATGAATTTATGGAAATGATGGATGCATGGAAGGAGCAAGCATAAATGCCAAAACGTACAGATATTAAAAAGATCATGGTGATTGGTTCTGGACCAATCGTGATCGGACAAGCCGCGGAATTTGATTACGCCGGCACACAAGCTTGCTTAGCGTTAAAAGAAGAAGGATATGAAGTCGTTCTGGTTAACTCGAATCCGGCAACGATCATGACTGACCAGGAAATCGCGGACACCGTTTATATTGAACCAATTACACTTGAATTTGTTTCCCGCATTTTGCGTAAGGAATTGCCAGACGCGATCCTGCCGACCCTCGGCGGACAAACAGGTTTGAATATGGCGATGGAATTAGCTGACTCGGGGATTTTGGATGAATTGAAGATTGAACTGCTGGGAACAAAATTGTCAGCGATCGATCAAGCGGAAGACCGCGACTTATTCAAAAAATTGATGGAGGAACTGGACCAGCCAATTCCAGAATCGGAAATCGTCAACACAGTGGAGGAGGCGGTAGCCTTTGCCAATACAATCGGCTATCCGATCATCGTTCGTCCAGCCTTTACTTTAGGCGGAACTGGCGGCGGTATGTGTGACAATGAAGAGGAACTTCGCACGGTGGCTGAGAATGGTTTGAAACTCTCACCAGCGACTCAGTGTCTGATCGAAAAATCGATCGCTGGATTCAAAGAAATCGAATATGAAGTAATGCGAGACTCAGCAGACAATGCTATTGTCGTTTGTAACATGGAAAACTTTGATCCAGTCGGTATTCATACAGGGGATTCGATCGTATTCGCTCCAAGCCAAACCTTATCTGATTATGAGTACCAAATGCTACGGGATGCATCCTTATCGATTATTCGAGCATTGAAAATCGAAGGCGGCTGCAATGTTCAGTTAGCGTTAGACCCGCATAGCTTTAATTATTATGTGATCGAAGTGAATCCAAGGGTTTCTCGTTCATCCGCATTAGCAAGTAAAGCAACCGGTTATCCAATCGCGAAGCTTGCCGCGAAAATAGCGGTGGGACTTACTCTGGACGAAATGAAAAATCCAGTAACTGAAACGACTTATGCCGAATTCGAACCGGCTTTAGATTATGTAGTTGCGAAGATTCCACGCTGGCCTTTCGATAAATTCGAAAGTGGCGAACGAGTTCTTGGAACCCAGATGAAAGCTACTGGAGAAGTAATGGCGATTGGTCGAAATATCGAAGAATCTTTGTTGAAGGCTGTTCGTTCATTAGAAATCGGAACGTACCACGCAGAATTACCCGAATTAAGTGAAGTCACTGACGATCAATTAACCGAAAAAATGGTTAAGGCACAAGATGACCGCTTGTTCTATCTGACAGAAGCAATTCGTCGCGGCTATTCGATCGAAGAAATCAACGAGCTGACTAAGGTTGATCTGTTCTTCTTAGATAAATTGCTTCACATCGTTGAATTAGAAAATGCGCTGGCTCAAAATAGAAAAGACGTTGACCTGTTGAAACAAGCAAAACAGAATGGCTTTGCTGATGTGAAGATCGCTCAGCTTTGGAACATGACGGCAAATGAGGTTAGAGAATTCCGTACAGCTAAAAAAATCGTTCCCGTTTATAAAATGGTCGATACTTGCGCAGCCGAATTCGAATCGCAAACACCTTATTTCTATAGCACGTACGAATTCGAAAATGAGAGTGTGCGTTCTGATAAGGAATCTGTCTTGGTCTTAGGTTCAGGACCAATTAGGATCGGTCAAGGGGTCGAATTTGATTACGCCACAGTTCATTCAGTAAAGGCGATCCAAGCAGCCGGCTATGAAGCGATCATCATGAATAGTAACCCAGAAACAGTTTCAACTGATTTCTCAGTCTCAGATAAGCTCTACTTTGAACCGTTGACATTGGAAGATGTTCTGAACGTGGTCGAATTGGAACAACCAATCGGAGTAATCGTTCAGTTTGGCGGACAAACAGCCATTAATTTAGCTGAACCATTAGTAAACAACGGCGTCAAGATTTTAGGAACCACGATCGAAGATTTGGACCGTGCGGAAGATCGCGATCAATTCGAACAAGTTCTAAAACGCTTGTCGATTCCACAACCTCCGGGAGATACTGCAACAAGCGCTCAAGCAGCGGTGAAAATTGCCGAAAAAATCGGTTATCCAGTATTGGTTCGCCCAAGCTATGTTTTAGGCGGACGGGCGATGGAAATCGTTGAAAACCAATCTGACTTAGAAGATTACATGGCGAATGCCGTGAAAGCATCACCAGAACATCCTGTCTTAGTCGATCGTTATTTGATCGGTAAAGAGTGTGAGGTGGATGCAATCTGTGACGGAGAAACTGTCCTGATTCCTGGAATCATGGAACATATCGAACGAGCAGGGGTCCACTCTGGCGACTCGATGGCAGTCTATCCACCGCAAACCTTCTCGGATGAATTGAAGGCAACAATTGAAGAGTATACACGTCGCTTAGCATTGGGCATGAACTGTATTGGCATGATGAATATCCAGTTCGTGATCCACAACGATGAAGTTTTCGTGATCGAAGTTAATCCGCGGGCTAGTCGGACAGTGCCATTCTTAAGTAAAATTACGAACATCCCAATGGCTCAGATCGCGACTAAAGCGATTCTTGGTCAAAGCTTGAAAGAATTAGGCTATGAAGATGGTCTGTATTCTGAAAGTGAGATGGTTCATGTCAAAGCACCGGTCTTCAGTTTCACGAAACTGCAAAAGGTCGATACTTACTTAGGACCTGAAATGAAATCAACGGGAGAAGTCATGGGAACAGATCGCAGTTTAGCCAAGGCGTTATACAAGGCTTTCGCAGCATCTGGACTGCACTTGCCAGATTTCGGAGCGGTCTTATTCACTGTCGCAGACGAAAATAAAGATGAGGCGTTAGATTTAGCCAAACGCTTTAAGGATGTTGGCTACAGCCTGATCGCAACAGCGGGAACAGCCAAATTCTTAGAAGAAAACGGTCTAAATGCTAAGACTATCGCGAAAATTTCCGAATCAGATGATAACAATGTGATCGACTTGATTCGCAGCGGCGAAGCACAAGTCGTCATTAACACGATGGATAAGAACCGGCAGAATGCATCAGAGGACGGCTTTATCATCCGCCGTGAAGCAGTGGAACATGGCGTTCCATTATTCACATCCTTGGATACGGCAGATGCCATCTTACGAGTAATGGAATCACGCGCATTTTCAATTCAAGAAATTTAATTTTTGCAGAGTGAAGCATGCTTCACTCTGTCGATGTATAGGGAGGCCGTTATGAAGCAGGAAATGATGACGATCGTTCGTCAACAAGAGTTAGCACCGAGAATCTATGAATTGGTTTTAGCTGGAGAATTAGTCAAAGAAATGACGATGCCGGGACAGTTCTTGCATCTCCGAGTACCAAGAAGTGATTTATTATTACGTCGTCCAATCAGTATCAACCAATACGATCGAACAGCAGGAACTTGTACGATTATTTATCGTGTCGAAGGGGACGGAACGAAGTATTTTGCGGATATGTCAGCTGGGGATCAGCTAGATGTCATGGGACCCTTGGGACACGGTTTTGAGATCGATGAGCTGAATACTGGAGATACCGCATTTATTGTTGGCGGAGGAATCGGTGTTCCACCTTTGTATCAGCTTTCTAAAGAGCTGACAGCTAAAGGGGTAAAAGTAATCCATTTTCTAGGTTTTGGTTCACAGGAAGTGGTCTATTATGCCGACGAGTTTCAATCATTAGGTGAGACACGTTTTTCTACGGATGATGGAACATTTGGGATTCAAGGAAATGTCGGAAATTTATTGATGGCGGAATCGGCTAAGCCAAACGCCGTTTTTGCTTGCGGGAATAACGGTCTTTTAAAAACAGTCGAACAATTATACACGGAAGTAGCAAATGTTCAGCTTTCACTAGAATCTCGCATGGCTTGCGGGATGGGCGCTTGTTACGCCTGTGTTTGTCATGTACCTGAAGATGAAAACAAAAGTGTCAAAGTATGTGAAGACGGTCCCGTTTTCCAAGCAGGGGAGGTCATCTTTTAATGAGTATTGCAGTCAAATTACCTGGATTAGACTTGAAAAATCCGATCATGCCGGCAAGCGGCTGTTTCGGATTTGGGAAAGAATACGCGGACTATTATGATCTGAATCAATTAGGCGCCATCATGATCAAGGCAACGACACCAAAGGAACGCTTTGGGAATGCAACACCACGGGTGGCAGAAACACCAAGCGGCATGTTGAATGCGATCGGCCTGCAAAACCCCGGTATGGAGGTTGTACTAAAGGATATTTTACCAAGTTTAGAAAAATACGAAGAGCTTCCCATCATCGCGAATGTCGCGGGGGCATGCGAAGAAGACTATGTCGAAGTTTGTGCTAAAATCGGTGACGCTCCGAATGTTAAAGCAATCGAGTTGAACATTTCTTGCCCAAACGTTAAACATGGTGGAATCGCCTTCGGAACAGACCCGGAAGTTGCATATCGCTTAACTAAAGCGGTCAAAGAAGTCGCCAACGTTCCAGTCTATGTCAAATTAAGCCCAAACGTGACAGATATTGTGCCGATTGCTAAAGCTATTGAAAAAGGCGGCGCAGATGGCTTCACTATGATCAATACATTACTAGGGATGCGCATCGATCTGAAAACCCGTCAGCCGATTTTAGCGAACCGAACCGGCGGATTATCAGGCCCGGCGATCAAACCAGTCGCTATCCGCTTAATCAATCAGGTAGCAGCAGTCAGCGAGCTTCCCATCATTGGAATGGGTGGTGTCCAGACAGTAGATGATGTTCTAGAGATGTTTATGGCTGGTGCCAGTGCGGTGGCAGTTGGAACAGCTAATTTTACAGATCCATACATTTGTCCAAAATTGATTGAAGAGTTGCCGATCCGCATGGCGGAACTAGGTATTGAATCTTTAGAACAGCTAAGACAAGAAGTCAGGGGGACGTTCTAATGGAAAAACGACCAATTGTTGCTTTTGATTTTGCTTCAAAGCAAGAGATCGAAACCTTCTTAACTCATTTTCCGATCGATGAAAAATTATTCATCAAGATTGGGATGGAGCTTTTCTATCAAGAAGGACCGGCGATCGTCAATTTCTTACGTACTCAAGGCCATGATATTTTTCTTGATTTAAAGCTGCACGATATTCCTAATACGGTTCAAAAAGCAATGCGAGGCATCGCAAAAATGGGCATTAAAATCACGAATGTTCATGCTGCTGGCGGTGTAGATATGATGCGCGCGGCTAAACAAGGCTTGGTAGAGGGAACCGATGCAAATCAAGTTGTACCAGAGTTGATTGCAGTAACGCAGCTGACTTCTACAAGTGAAGAGCAAATGCAGGAAGACCAGCTGATTAGCGTCAGCTTGCAAGAAAGTGTCCTTCACTATGCCAAATGTGCTCAAAAAGCTGGATTAGACGGAGTTGTTTGCTCCGCTCATGAAGTGGAAAAAATCCACGAAGCAACCATGCAAGATTTCATTTGCTTAACACCAGGTATCCGTCCGCAGGGCGCCAGTGTCGGTGACCAAAAACGGGTGATGACACCAGCGAAAGCTCGCGAGATCGGATCAAACTATATCGTTGTGGGCAGACCGATTACTCAATCAGCTGATCCTTATCAAAGTTATCTACAAATCAAAAAAGAATGGAACGGTGAAGTATAAATGATCGCAGAACAAATCGCCAAAGATTTATTATCAATCGAAGCAGTTTCTTTAAGTCCTGATGAGCCTTTCACTTGGGCCAGCGGATTGAAATCCCCAATCTATTGTGACAACCGCGTGACAATGAGTTATCCAGAGGTTCGCCGTGCGATCGCGCAAGGCTTAGCAGCAAAAATCAAAGAAGAGTTCCCCAATGTAGAAGTAATTGCGGGAACAGCTACTGCAGGTATTCCACATGCTGCCTGGGTAGCAGAAATTTTAGATTTGCCAATGGTTTATATCCGCAGTAAAGCAAAAGATCACGGTCGCAACAATCAAATCGAAGGTCGCATTACAGAAGGGCAAAAAATGGTTGTGATTGAAGACTTAATCTCTACCGGCGGCAGTGTATTAGAAGCCGCAGCAGCGGCTAAAAAAGAAGGCGCAGATGTTTTAGGCGTTGCTGCAATCTTTACTTACGAATTAGCAAAAGGCAGAAATAATTTTGACGCCGCTAATATGCCATTGGTCACATTGACAAACTATTCAACACTGATCGAAAGTGCTTTAAAAGAAAAATATATCAATCAAGATCAGCTTGATCTGCTAAAAAAATGGCGTAAAGACCCTGAAAACTGGTTGAGCTAAAACTAAAAGCATCCATGGATGCTTTTTTTTCTCGTAAAATCATAAAAATCGTTTTAGCATAAGTATATTAGAAGCCGAAAATGAAGTTTAATGGTATATTATTTTCAGTAGTTTATGAAAAATGGTCACCGGTTTTCCGACAGACAACAGACGTAAGAGACCGGTAATCGGCAATAACAACTGCTTTATTTATAAATACATCACTATGAATAAGAGGTTATCTAATGTATGAAAAATTTTTAGACAATACCCGATTACGAAGATTCACAGTCTTGGCACTCGTCATCTTCGTCCTATTTTTAGTCAAAGATTTCATGACTCCGATTTTATTGACGTTCATTTTTACCTTGATCTCAGTAAAAATCGTCAAATTTGTTCAGCGCTATATCAAGGCCCCGACTTTCTTGCTGGCGACGGTTTTATATCTGCTCGAAATATGGTTATTGTATCTTTTGATCTCAAGATATTCGACGATTTTGATTGATCAAATGACCTCTACGTATAACTCAATCGTTCACTTTTATCAACATAAAGAGTTTAATTCTGATGTAGTCACAAATTTCATCTCTAATTATTTTAAGAATCACAACTGGCAAGATAAGGTCGAAAGTGGCGCCAGCATTCTATTAGAACAATTGCAAAATGTCGGTCGATTAGCCGTTGCCTTTATCATGTCCTTTATCCTAAGCTTTTTCTTCATGGTAGAAAAGGAAAAAACGATTTTATTTTCGAAAAACTTCTTAAGCAGCGAATATGCATGGTTTTTCCAAGACATTTATTATTTTGCTAAGGTTTTCGTTGAAACATTCGGTGTGGTAGTAGAGGTACAGTTACTGATCGCAATCGTAAATACAGTGATTACGACAGTTGGATTAGGTTTGATCGGTTTCACCCAATTACCGACTTTAGCAATCATGATCTTCTTCTTAAGTTTGATTCCCGTCGCTGGGGTGATTTTCTCATGTATTCCTCTGACACTAATTGCCTACTCAACTGGCGGCTTACAGACAGTTATCTATGTATTGATTTTGATCGTTGCCGTCCATTGTGTTGAAGCGTATATTTTAAATCCTAAATTTATGTCGAGTCGCACGAAATTACCGATTTTTTATACGTTTGTTATCTTATTGATCAGCGAAAAATTCTTAGGTGTTTGGGGATTGATTGTCGGTATTCCAATCTTCAATTTCTTTCTTGAGATATTAGGGGTAAAAATTACTACGAAGGAAACAAAGAAAACGGATCAGCCGAATTAGGCCGATCCGTTTTTTCGTAGTTGTTCAACGACTGACTCCTCAGGCGTCACAAATAAGGTTCTTTGATTTTCATAAATGACAAAACCCGGTTTTGCGCCATTAGGTTTGTGAACATGCTTGACCGCTACATAATCAACTGGGACTTGTGCCGATTGTCGAAATTTTGAGAAATAAGCAGCCAATTCAGCAGCTTCCAATAATGTCTCCTCGGTAGGATCAGCACTTTTCACAATAACATGAGAACCCGGAATGTCTTTTGCATGGAGCCAAATATCCGTTTTCCTTGCTTGCTTCAAAGTTAATTGATCATTCTGTAAGTTATTTTTACCGACTAAAATCTCTGTACCATCGCTAGCAACAAATCGTTCCGGTTTAGAAGGTGCCTGATTTCGATTTTTCTTACTGCGTTTTTTCTTCAAATAACCACTGGCAATAAGTTCTTCTTTAATGACCTCGATATCCATCGGTCCAGCGATTTCTAATTGCGCGAGAACAGATTCAAGATAGGCAATTTCATCTTTTGCTTCAGCGATTTGATTATAAATCAATTTGACCGCATTTTTTAGTTTCTGATATTTTTGAAAGTACTTTTGGGCATTTTGATTTGGGGTCAACGCTGGATTTAATCTGATAGTAATTGGTGCGTTGTCTTCATAATAGTTCAACAGTTCCACACGTTCAGCACCGCGTGGAACTTGAGTCATAAAGGTGGTTAACAGTTCACCATCCCGTCGATATTCTTCAGCATTTTCAGAATCCTGCAGCGTTTTTTTACGTTTTGCAAGCTTAGTTTGATTCCGCTTAATTTCATTGTCCACTTTGCGAATCAACTCATTACCTAACTGTTTGACACGATCTTTCTCAGCCTTTTCACCATAAAAAGCATCAAGTAAGGCACTCAAACTTTCATAAACCTCCGACTCCTCAAACGTTTCAAAAGCAAGAGGAGCGAAGAATTCTTTGTTATTTTTAATTCCCAATGTTGGCGTGAGATTCTCACGGATATTCATCCAAAACGTATCCCAAACAGCCATTTTTTCATTTGGTCTTGCCGAAAAACGGAAGGCAAGTTCATCACCAGTGTCACGACCTAACCCTTGGAAATGTTGCTGCAAATAACGGCCATCAAGTATTTCAGCAGTAGAAAGAATGGTAAATACCTGTTCTTTAGAAACATGGAAGGGATTCAATTGCTCTTGTTTCGGCGGCTCGATATAGTCACTACCCGGCAAGATCGAACGATACGTATTTTGAGAGTGCCCGATATGTTTGATCGCATCTAGAATTTTACCAGTCTGTTTATTCAGCAAGACAATCGTTGAATGACGCCCCATCAACTCCACGATCAGAACAATATCCTGTAAATCCCCTAATTCGTCACGCTTGCTGAAGGTAAAGTGAACCACGCGGTCGTTTTCAACTTGATGAATATCTTCCAAAATCGCTCCTTCTAGATGTTTGCGTAGCATCATCACGAAATTTGGTGGATTATCGGGATTAGTATAAGCAATTTCCGTTAATTGGACACGTGCGTAGCTGGGATGGGCAGAAAGTAATAGTCGTTGATTTTTTCCGCGAGCACGAATGACCAGTACAACCTCATTATCATAAGGTTGGTGGATCTTGGATATTCTTCCGGAAACGAGTTGTTCTTTTAATTCTCGTACCATTGCATGGGTAAAAACTCCATCAAAGGACATTTTTTATCCCTCATTTCTATTCATAGTACGTCTATTATAAACAAAAAAGCTCCAATGACCAAATAAGTCACTGGTAACAACGTATTAATGTTTATATACCAACGTTTATTTAGCGTATTTTGTTTTTGAATACCACGTTGAATACCAATTCTAGGAGTTCATATATTTCATAAAGTTCTTAGCTGTGTTTTTTTCGGCTTCCTTAGTAACATGCGTATATATGTTCAATGTGGTTTTAATATCGCTATGCCCGAGTCTTTCTTGAACCTCCTTCATACTAGCTCCCGATTCGAACAAAAGGGAAGCATGAGTGTGCCTAAAGCCGTGAGGAGTGATGTTGAACTTCTCTAATGCTTTTCTTCTCAATATTCTACGTGGTATATCTTCTCGTAAAATATCATTTTTCCAATCAGAAAAAATGAACTGCTTGTTCGACTGTTTAACTCTAATCCCTCTGCTTAACAGTTCTTTCTTTTGCTCTAACCTCCATTTCTTTAAAAGGGAGAGGGTGGTCGGGTCAATCGAAATCACTCGGTCTGACGAAGTGGTCTTTGTAGTTGTGATACTTGCTCCTGAACTTACATAAGAGATTGTTTTATCAACTGTTAATGTTTCGTTATCAAAATCGATGTCAGCCCAAGAGAGGGCTAATAATTCACCTTTCCGAACACCAGTGTACGCTAAAACATGGAATATTAAATACGCTTGCGAAGATTCTTGTTCTTTCAGTATAGCCAAAAAATCTTGTAATTGTTTTTTGTCTAAAAAATTTTGATCCTCTTTATCTTTCACTATTTTTCTCTGACGTGGAACAACAACCCGATCCATGGGATTAGAAGATATCAATCGTTGATCGATTGCAAATTCAAAGATTTTCGAGGTATACATTTTCAATTTTTTGAACGACTTATACTTGGCTAACCATCCATTGACAATGTCTTGGCAATAAGAGGGTGGTATTTTTTCGAGTTTTAAATGTCCAAATTCGGGTAATATTTGATTATCAAAATAGCATTCGATACGTTCGTACGATGACTGTTTAACAGTGTTCTTATACTGAGCAAACCACAGTTCGTAAACGTCCTTAAACGTGCTGTAGTCCTGCTTAGAGAAGCCTTGTGCCTCAACTTCAAGTTGCAACTGAGCAAGTGCTAGTTTCGCATCTTTCGGCTTTTTAAAG
>Ga0153985_1000013_pt1 | contig 59203 bp, 67 predicted proteins | sample TSGA069MetaG_FD_104715 | JGI IMG/M metagenome (GOLD analysis project Ga0153985, IMG submission 104715) | Attine ant fungus gardens microbial communities from Georgia, USA - TSGA069 MetaG | ecosystem: Host-associated > Fungi > Mycelium > Unclassified | place: USA: Georgia, Alexander Wildlife...
GTTAACAATAGAATTCGGCAAAAGAATTAATTTCTTTGATAAACAAGACACTTTAACAATCGTTACACTGGAAGGAAACATGACAGCCAATGTGGGCGATTATATCATCAAAGGAGTGCAGGGGGAATTTTACCCATGTAAGCCAGACATTTTTAAACAGACATATGAATTGATTGATTAGCAGTCTCCTCTTGAGGCTGTTTTATTTTGCATAAGGAGAATTTATAATGTTGACAATTAGAAAATACAGTGATGATGAGTACTATACAACTTTTGAAAATGCGGAGAAGTTTTTCGAGAAAATTGTAGAACCAAGCGGAATTTTGAAACACCAAACGGTATTGATGCCTTTTTCTAGTTCTGAAAGTCCATTATATTTAGTAGCTAAAAAATACCACGATAATATCTTGCTGTTCGAGGGCGACTATGAATTTTGGAAAAAGGCAAAAGAATACACAGACGCAGTCGTTATTGATAATCCACCATTTTCACTATCACATAAAATTGAACAAAAATATTTCAATGATGAAGTACCATTCATTTTATTCAGAAGTGCGGTTAGTTATCCAATATTTATTTTAAATAAAGAAAAAGCTGGAGTCATTTACGAAAACAGCAGGAAAGGCGTACTGTTTTCATGGGGAATAGGTAAACATATCAATAAGGACTTATATATAAAAGAAAAATATCCAAATTTAGTCGATAATTTACGAGCAGCTGGAGTTCTTGAAAAAAGGGTACCGGTTGGCTTTTCTTTTTTTATGACAGATTATGATTTTAAAGTAAAAACAGTAACTTTTTCCGAGTTAACATATCCCAAGGAAAAAGATCAATTCATTTATGTTCAAAGAGGCGTTTACGACGAAACGACTAAACTCTATGTTGCAGATGTAGACAAACGAGTCCATTTGATTTCAAAATAAATTAAGATAGGCAGAAGACGTACAGTCTCCTCGTGAGGCTGTTTTATTTTGGAGGGATATATTCATGAACTCATTAGGCAATCGAATAAGATTGATTAGAAAAAATCTAGGTTTAACTATGAAAGAATTTGGAGAAATGTTTTGTCCGCCAGCAGATAAAAGTAACGTTTCAAGATGGGAGAAAGATTTAGCTATCCCTAACAATGAACGTCTTAAAAATATCGCTGCGCTAGGAAATACCACAGTTGAAGAATTAATGAGGTCTCCAAATATCGTGGAAATGCCGTTGGATGAATATCAACGATTGAAAGATATTGAACAAAAATATAATGAAATCAAAGACTTAGTCACTGACTAGTCTTTTTTTATTTTCGCGAGAATAGCCAAGAGGAAAGGCAGAGGTCTGCAAAACCTTTATCACGGGTTCGAATCCCGTTTCTTGCTTAAGGAGGTGAGGTTATGGCGAGTAATGAGCTAAGAAATCAGCAAAAAGATTTCATTAAGCACTATTTGGCATTACGTAAAAAGAATGCAACTCAAGCAGCAATCAATGCGGGATACAGCGAGAAAACGGCTCCTAGCCAAGCTTCGCAACTCCTTAAGAATTCTAAAGTTTTGGAATATCTAAAAAGTGAAGAAAAAGCATTAACTCAAGCTTTGTGGGAAGAATTCACGTTCGATGCTTTAGAGGCTAGAAAAGTGATGTATGGAGTGATGAAAAATCCCGACGCCAAAGATAGTGATAAGTTAGCCGCAGCGAAAGATTTTTTAGATCGTGCTGGTTTTAAACCTGCTGATAAAATTGAACATTCGGGGCCGGACGGAGAAGGTATCACGTTCGTGTTTGAAAAATGAGAAAGTTCAGCATTAAAAATAATACCATCAGCAAACATAAGCCACTTTTTGACAGAGTGGCTGGATTCAATATGATTGATACTTTTATTTTATCGGGCGGACGGTCTAGTTTTAAATCTTATGATACTTGCTTAGCAATAATTATGGATATTGTTCTTCACGCTAAACAGGGGCAACAAGTGAACGCAGCTGTCTTCATGCAAAAAAAAGAAGAAATTCGCGATGGTGTACACAAGCAATTCGGCACAGTCATAGATGATTTAGGTCTAACAAATCGGTTTAATCTCAAATACAATCCTCTGGAAATTCGCTATTTAGAGAATGACGCAGTGATAAAGTTTTACGGGCTGAACAAACAAGAAGGTAAAAAAGGGAATGCGATCGATAATATCGGGTGGCTTTGGTTTGAAGAGTTTGACCAATTTCAGAGCCAAGAAGCTGTAAAACCTACGTTAGATACATTCATGCGACACGCGATAGAGGGTGAACGAATAAAGATTGTTTATAGCTTCAACCCACCACGAAGCCAGCACCATTGGGTGTTTTCTTATTTAAAAACGCTAAAAGCCGAACGAATTCATACTACTTACTTAGATGACGATACAGGAAAGAATCTATTACCTGATCAAATGCTTGAAGAAATCGAAGCGACAAAAGAATCTGACCCATCATGGTATAGCTGGAACTATTTAGGAATCGTTCCGAAAGATGTTGAAACAGACTTTCCTAGTCTTGTTGAAGCCTCTGATGAGCTAGACCTTGGCGATGATGATTATATCTTCGTCGGGATTGACTCAGCGACGAGAGGGAAAGACAGCACGGTTGCCTGCGCGGTTGCTTATAACAAAGCCACACTTGAGATTAAACTGTTGGGTTTTGAAACATTCGATGACATTTGGATAGACGGCTACACCTCTCAAAAGGTCGGTAGCGATATTGCTAACTTCGTTCGTTCGATAAATGCAAATGCGGTGTATGTCGATCCAATGCAAGGACAACACATTATAGATTACTTAATCGTAAACGTGCCTGAGATCATTACTAAGGCAGTTAATTTTGGTTCTAAGGTTTCTGATCATGCAAAAGGGAAAACGGCGCTAGCGAAGAATAGACGCGCTGAAATGTATACAAACGCAAGCGATCAATTGAAATCTAAGCGAGTGGTCGCTTATTGTGATAAGTCTGAATTAGAGCGTCAGTTGAACGCTACTGAATTTGAGGTCACAGCAAAAGAAATTATCGTTATCTCGAAGGACGTGATAAAGCAACGAATTGGCATGTCTCCAGACGAAGCAGACAGTTTTGTGCTGGCAATCCAAGCAGTATACGAAGTTATGAATTTATAATGAAAGGGGTGATTGTTTGGCAAAGAATTATGAATGCGAACGGTGCAATAGACTTAACTGTCATGGTGAATGTGATAACTATATTATTGACATGATCGAGCATGAAGCAGATCGCGATGAGTTTGATAGGCTGTTTAAAGAAATACCGAAGTTTAATTATGTTCTCAATGAAAAAGTGAACGCCATCTTTGGCACTGATTTGGAAGTTGCTAAAGAATCTGACTCGGCGGAAAAAGAGACAGAAGAGTTCAGTACATTTCTTTATTCAACAAACGATAATGGAAATACGAATTTATATGAAATAAAAAAGGCGCTTAAAGAGAGAGAAACTTTCGGAGAGGGCTATTTATTTTTCGATAAAGCGAATGTTTATGCTTTAACCAAACGACAAATTGTTGCATATCAGGTCGATGATAAAGATCCGATTCTTAATCAAATCAAGTATTACACAGTTGGCAACGTTTCTGTTCCAGATAAGTTGGAATTTGATGGTTCTGGATTTATTAAGCGGGAAGAAGGTTACATTATCTCTCCTGAAAACATGATTAAGTTTAAGTCTGATAGTTATGCCTTGAACTCTGATTTGAGACAACTGCAAATATTGTTAGAAATTAATCGAAAAATCTATGAGAGTACAACAAAGAGAGATTACGGAGATATATTTCTCTTAACAAAGGCTCCTCAAGTCAATCCGATTTCAGCCGTAGCAAAGCGTGTTAAGGATACTGTTAATGACGCAGTCGAGAAAATGAGAGAGAGTGTTGTAACACTTATTAAGAGAAACAAAGTTGAAGATTCAAATATTGTGGCTCTGGATGATTCATATAAAGACGTGAAACAAGTAACGCCAGTCACTAAAGTTACCGACTATCAATTCATTTGGGAAAACCAAGATGACATTGTTACGTCGGTTTTTAATTTCCCTATGCTTCTTGCTGGACTTGGCGATGAAACCGGAAACGTAAGCAAAGAGGCACTGCTCAAGGAAGCACGATCCAGTACCCTTACACCAATCAAGGCGGATACTGCTAACGCTTTAAGTAAGATAGCAAAAATATTATTCGGAGATGATTACTACCTCAGGTTTAAGGATTACGAGGTAGAGGAGATTTAAAATAATAGACCTGCCAAATGTCTAAAACTGGGTGGAAGGAGAATAAAATCATGTTAGCACTAAAATCTAATGACAACTATGCAGTACCAATTGAGGATTTCGATATGATTCAGAAAAAGAACTTAAAAGCTGTGAAATATGAAAAAAGACAAATCGCTGAGATGGGTAAACTTTCAACATTTTATCCTGAGATTCGTTTTAAAAATGTCTCTCGTGTGAATTCTGATGAGTCAATCGACATTATCATTGATGCGGGTGTTGCAAATGAAATCCACACTGGATTTTTACCTAAGCGATTTTATAAAGCTTTGAGAGTAAAGAAAGAAAAAGGACTTCTAAGTTCCAAGTGGAGCTATATTGATACGATTCAAGTTTCAGAGGCGGACATTATTTCACAATTCAATCAAACGGTCGCTATTGAAGAAATCGAATCGATCTTAGGAGTAATTACAAAGAAAGGGGTAAAATATTTTGGCTAAATACACACAAGGAGAACTTCATGCGAATGGAGAAACACTCACATTTACCACACCAGAAGAAACAAAAAGTTTCCGGTTAGCGAGTAACATGAAATTCATCAAGTCAACCGACGGGACTAAAGAGTTCGGGTTCAGTTACATGGCTTCAATGTTTGCTGTGCTAACTATTGATACAACAGCTACACCGCTCGCACCAAAACCAAACTGTGATAACTACGGAAAATGCCCAGATACTCCTGTGCCTGATCCAGAATCGTAAAGGAGGGTAATAATGGATTTTATTAAGATGACAAACGAACAGCTCAAAAACTTTCTTGATGAGCATGGAGTTGACCATAGTGAAGCTAAAGTTAAAGCGGATTATGTTCAACTTGCAGAAAATGTCAGGCTTGAAGATGACAAAGAAGCTACGGAAAAAACAGAAGAGCCGAAAGGACTTGCTGCTAAAGTTCAATCAGCGATCAAGATTGAACGGACTGAAACAAAAAAAGTTGATCCTGTCTCATATTTGAAAGAAAGAGATTACAGTCAACTGACTGTCGGAGAACGTGCTATGATTCGGGAACAGTCACCAGAATACAAAAACGACGATTCAGGCGTTGATGTCATTGTCACTGATCGATTACCCACTAAATGGCGTATCGTAAAACTTGCTGACAAAAGCTATTCAAAACTTCTTAAGGGCGTTAAATACGTGCTGTCTAAAGAAGATTTTGAAGCTTTGAAGAATGAGCAGGTCAAAGTAAAGACCGAAGCAACAAAAAACAAATGTTGTGGTCAGGCTAGATACGAATCTATCAACTTATTGGAGCTTTCCAATGGTTAATTTGCGGCTATCAGGGGTAGTCGGTTATGAAATAACAGCAAATGGGATTGCTGAATTTCTAAATAAGAATGACGACAAAGACGTTACTATTTTCCTGAACTCACCCGGCGGCATCGTTACTGAAGGTCTTGAGGTTTATAATCTCCTGCGTGCATCTGGTCGTAATATTACTACTGTTCTTACTGGAATGGCAGCTAGCATGGGATCAATAATCTTTTTGGCTGGTGACAGACGTATTGCGATGACTGGATCGCTCTATATGGTCCATAAACCAAGCGGCTTGGTATGGGGCGATGCAGATGAAATGCACAAAGAGATTGAAGTTCTGAACAAAATGCAAGATAGTGCAGAAGCAATTTACCGCGAACGCACTGGCATCGGAAATTTCCATGAATATATGAATCGAGAAAGTTGGTTCGACACGAAGGAAATGAAAGAGTTAGGCATTTCTAACTCAGAAGATAATGTCACATTCGAACTAGAAACGAACACAAAAGAAAACGCGGATTCATTGAATCTGGAAAGCGAGGAAGAAATGGCAAAGATTGACGAATTAAAAGCGGAAAAAGAGAAACTGGAAGCTGAGAAAGCGGAACTTAATGAGAAATTAGAAGAAGCACGTCTGGAAGCGGAAGTCGCAATGATGAAAGCTGATGTGGCTAAATTGAAGGCGGAGGCTGAGACAACACCAGAACCTGATCTGGATCCAGAACCAGAGAAAGAACCCGAGGAAGATAACGAACCTGAGGATACAACGGATACGGATACCGATCCTGAACCAGAAGAAGATGAAGGAGTTGAAACTGTAGAGACACCTGAACCAGCAAAGGAAACTGCAGTGATCGACACCACAAAAACAGTAGCAAAAAAATCAAACAACAAAATTCCTGCCTTCATGCAGGCAGAGTCTAAATATTAAGGAGAATGAATGTGAAACCAATTCAAATGTACAATAACGTTACTGAAACAAACGGCGCTACAGTCGTTCAATCGGGCTTAGAAGCCTTATCAATCGATAATTTAATTGCTGGCGGGAAGCTTGGGAATAATTTAGCCCAGGCTCTTTTTACATCCATTATTGAAAGTGATGCAGGGTTTGCAGCTTTACTGAACACGCCTTTATCTCGTCAACTTAAGGCGATGCGCGATGCGTCAATTGGCGGGGAAAATGTTCCAATTTACGGACAGGACAATGATGGAAACTTAACATTGAAAAACATTCCTCGTATGTCTTTCTCTGCGATGACTTCGGAACCTGATGATTGCTGTGTAATCGCCGGTGATCTGCAAGTCTGCCAAGATGAAACAATCTTAAAAGCTATCTGTATTGAAAAATGCGAAAAAGAGTTAAATACAATGGTTGCGGCTGTAAGTGGTGCAAGCTCGACTTCTGCTGTTTATGCTGCATACAAGCAAATGCTAGTCGGTGCTGGTGTTCCTAAAAGTTCATTACCTACACTTGCTGAATTTGAGCAATTAAGCTTGATTGGCCAGTTCATTACGTTGAATATGTTGACGTTTATCAACGGACTATTATCTGTAGAACAAAATGGCAATATCGTTAAACGTTTCAGCGGTTTAGCTCAAGTGTATGCTCGACCAGATGTATTGCCAATCAGCGGAGGCGCAGGAGTAATTGAAGCGTTCGACCAAGTGCTATGCCGAATGAATATTATCGGTTCAGAATTCTTTGCTGGCGGGTTCTTTTTAGCTTCTCGGACAGCGTATACCGCTATCCAAAGAGAAGTAGTTCCGAAACGTGATGGAAATTATCCAGCAGGATGGACGGTAACGGATACTACTGAGACTGTAAATGGTTATTCTATGCCTAAGAAGAATTACTACTTCAATGGCTTGCCAATTATCGAATCTACACTTGTCTATATCGATCCTGATACGCTGGATGGAGATATTTACTTAGTACCACCGACTGTTGGTGTTTTCTCTGGTGTGCCACTAGATATGCCAGCAAGCTTTATTCTTAAGGAATGGGCAAAACCGAAATCACCATTTGTTCATTTTGATAAATCCTCAACAGCATTTCCTGATTGCTGGATTGACTGCGATCGTTTGACAAACTTCGGTGCGGTCGTATCAACAGAAGCGAATGCGTTGCTTAAGATTACGGGTATTACTGCTGGATGTGAACCAGAAATGTATCAAGGTGTTGAAGGGTTGATCAACATCAATTCATATGCGCCATTTATCGCTTAGAGGGATTGATTATGAAGGAGAACACAGAAGAGGTAGAAGTTGCTACAGCTTTGGATTTCTATGTTCAACAAGTAAAAGAATGCTGCCGGTGTTTTGAGTGCGCTTCTGATGACCAATGGGAGCAAGCAGTTATAACAGCTTTGCAGGATTGGGGAAATTTAACTTGCGGGAATTGGATTGATGATCATGAGATCAATCTTAGAGTACCGCTTTCAGTTCAATGTGGAGGTTGCTGCCCTAATATCATACGGGTCAACCTCCCAGAGAACTGGATTCAAACGGAGACGATCACTGTTAAAGTCAGGGCTTGGCTCGGATTAGAAACGCAAGAGATAGAAGTCGATTATGTATTCGATGACTACACTCACGACTTAATGATTGATCTAACCAACGCTATGGATTGCTGCAACCGTTGCAAGACTTACGACGTGATCATTGATTACACCGTGGGAACTGACGTGATTCCGCCTGAGCTGTGCCGATGGTTCTGTGCTATCGCTAAGGTGTACATGGAGCTTGAGGCAATCGAATGTAAGAGCTGCGGATCAGCCGACAGCGTAGCAATTGTTGAGGTCGAAGGAACAAAAGATTTATCAGCAACAATAAAATATCTTGCAATCAAGTATTTTCAATCTGTCATTGACGAATACTCGCTTTGCTTGTTGAAATCATTAAAAGATTGGACGGTGGTAGTTTGATTACTATCGAGTATTTAGGCGAAAGCGAAGACGGAAAAGTTTGTAAGAAATGTGGCGGGAAGCCAGTGCACATTCATACGGCTCGTAAAAAGATTTTTGGTCGTCTGTGGGAGGTCGGAAAACCTCAGTCAGTTTCGCTGGATGAATTCGAACTATACATGGCGACCGGATTATTTAGAAAGAAATAGAGGGTGAAGAAAATGGCTGATGAAAAAGCAGAAGAAACAAAAAAAACAACACCAAAGAAAAAGAAAGCTGGATTAACCTATGCGCAAACGCTTGAAGCTCGTTCACAACGTGGATCGATGACTCATCAAAAGCATTTCGCAGTAAAACAAGCAAAACAAAAAGAAATGCGGGGGGAATAACGTGGGAACATTATTAGAAAACTGTAAACCAAATTTTAAATCTTGTCCTATTGGGAAGCTACCGACTGATACGGTGGCTTATTTTTATAAACTGCGCGATGTGAACCGTTGCAATATCTATGGCTTTAAAAATTCGGAAGCAGAAAATGCGGGTATTTTGTATTCCTACAATTATGCTGACAAACCTGATGAAAAAGTCTGCGGACTAGATAAGTGTGATATGACTGGCACGCTATTTGTAACACCGGCAGAAGCTGGTGCAGTAGTGACTACTGAAATTAAAGCGAACGGCGAAGATTTCCAATATGGTTATATGCGTATCTTTGTCCACGGCAATGAAGGTGACTCCTTTGAGTTGTCTGTCATGAACATGACTGGAACTGGAGCAAATAAATATACTGTGACGCTTGAAGAAACAGGTTGGAACGCCATTGTTGTTGAGCTGTTCAATCCAGATGAAGTCGTTTCCGGTGGATGGGTTGCAGATAACGGAGCGATTAAACTTGTTATCAGCGCTGGGCAAGCGGAAGCATTCCAATTATCTACAGTGGAATTGTTCGAAGAAATCTTCGAAATGATCAAAGACCAAACGATTGGCTTTACTTGTGTGTCTGATTTCTCAGGAGATCCAGCATTGACTCTAACGGAAGATTTGTGTGACTTGCCACAATATGATGAAACTGCAACGACTATTGAACGGTCACTAACAGCATCTAATATCATTGGTGAGCTTGCTGACTTCCACAATATCACTAAGCGTCAAAAGAATTCGGAGCACCTTGTGCAAACTCGGGATGAGTTCACTGCTAAGCCAGAAACATTAAACGGAACAGAATACGCTTCGTTTACGATTCCTGAATTGGCAGAGATCAAATGTCCTCGTTTGCTTGTTCAACCTCAAAATTGTGAGTTTGACACGCTTTATCATGTGGATATTGACAATGATTCGACCACAATTGAACTTCCAGAGGAACAATTCTTCCGTAAAGGAAATAAAGTTTATATGTCGAAAGCATATGCAGATACAAAAGTTGTTGTAGCATATCCTATTTGGATTGAAGGTACTGCGTGGGATATCACGACGGAAGACCTTAACAAGCAACATTACCAAATGGAAATGGTAACACCTATCTGTGGCGATGAATATGTGATCAAAGCAGATAACGTAATGCTGACCGCCTTACCATTTACTTGGACCAATGCGGCAGGTACCTTTACCGTAACTTATACGATGGCGAAAGATTCATACGGAAAGTATGGGACCATCATCAAAATTGATCAACGTAAATAATTACGGGGCAACCTTAGGCGGGTTGCCCTTATTTTTGGGGATAAAAGTATGAACGATTTGATTGAGTTTTTAACAAAATTTCATAAAAATGCGCCTCCTTTTATCTCGGAAAATGAGGACGGCAGCTATTCGCTGGTTGGTTCATCAGATAAGGCAGCAACTGCCGAGTTTAAATATGGCGAATTGGGTCATTGCAAATTAACAGCAAAAAACCATAGCGCAACACTTCTCAAGTTGATGAACTTTATTGTTTTACTAGATGCGATGAGTGATTCAGATGAATTGAGTTTTGAAGATGACGAAGTGGTCGCATTCTTATCAGTTGAATTCTCTAGTGTTCTGAATTGCTATTTCAATCGAGAAATAAGTTACTCGTATGATCTTGCAATGAGCTTCTTACAAGATAATCCACAACTCGTGAATGAAGCACTCTATAACGTTACAAAGGATAAGGAGCAAATAAAGCAGATTGACTACCAATCAATTGTCGATGGTTTAGATGGAATCCAATTTGAAGATCCCTACATCAACATTGCATACGAGATCGCTAAAGAGTTCCAGCTTAGACCGCTAGAAGTTATTGAAAACTGGTCAACCGCAGAACTAATTGTTACATTCGCGAAAATGACGAACGATCGCTCTTTAGATTCTTTCTTGAATTGGAAGTACAGTCAAAAGAATGCGCCAAAACGGCAACCACCTAAAAAGCAAGCATTCTATTTTGAGGAAGTGGGTGAAGAAAATGAGTAACCCTTTTGGCGGCGGTGTCTTCGGCGCGATGTGGGAAGCAGTCGAGGTTGAAACCGAAAAAAGAGCTAAGGAAGCTGAAAAGATCATGAAAAACGTGATCAATAAAAATACTGGCGCTCTTTCTGATGCCGTCGAAACCGAAAAGATAGGCGACAACAGTTATCTAGTCGGAATCAATGAAAATAAGCTCGTTAGCGACGAAAGAAACGCAGGCAACGTCAATTATGTTCCGTATTACTACTACGGCTCCAAACCGCACGTAATTCGCGCTAAGAACGGTAAGGCGCTTCATTGGAAAGTTGGCGGCAAAGATTACTATGCAAAGCTAGTAAGGCACCCAGGCAACAAACCACATAACTTTATCCAAGACACATTAGACAGAATGAGAAAGTAGGAGACTAATTATGGCAAGAACTAACAAAACAAAAGAAGAATTGCTGAAAGAATTGGAATTAATAGAAAGCAAAGAAACCGAAGAAGAAAAGCATAACTTGACCATTTTGAAAGGCGACGAACAAGTTGATGTACAAACAGTACCTAAAAAGAAATTTAACGCAATTGAAAAATCAAAAATAGTTACTTCACTTGCCGTTTTAAACGAGATAAAAGAAGAACTCCAAGATGTTATTCACGCTAAAGATGCCGCAATATCTGACTGGTTGATGATGATTCTTATTTTTGATGAAATCACTACTGAGGTCTTAGGGATTGCATACGATCAAAAGGATACTTTGATCCCTTCATTACCAAATTTCGATTTGTTAGCGATGTTTTTAGAAGAAAATCAAAGCTGGATAGGCGAGAAGGCAAAACTTGCAATTACTCAAATAAACGCCGTTTCAGAAGAAGCAAAGACAAAAGAGTAATTCTAATCTCTTTTAAGCTTATAGGAAGGAGGTCTATTAATGGCAGCTAGTGGAGTTGGGCAATTTTCTATTAACGTAAAGTCGAATTTGAAGGATTTTTATGGAACTCTAAATAACACCTATAAAACTATGAAGGATTTGACAGACAAAAAACACGCGTTACAAATCGATAGCTCACAGCTTGATAAACTCAGGGATAAATCGCAGAGAATTGCTGCTGAAATGAAAGAACTTCGTCAGCAGAAGACAGAAATCAAGTTGGGAATGAAAGGCGATGAAGATATCGCCAAGATAAAAAAAGAGATTTCCGGTGTGAACACTGGGATTGATAACATCAATAAAAAGAAACTCATGATACAAGCTAATCCTAAAAGTGTGGCCGATGCTGAAGGGATGCTTAAAAAATTAGACAGCTCTTTAAAATCATTACAAGCAAAAAAAATATCCCTACAAACTGATTTGAAAAATGTTGATAATACAAAAGAGCAACTTCAAGAAATCGATAAGAATATCGCGAGTCTTAATCGCCAAAAATTGGAAGTTGACGCAGAAATTCAACCGATTCGTACAGCTAACACTGAACTTTACAAGGTTGATCAAGAGATTGACCGAATCAATGCAAAAAAAATAGATATAAAAATCAGCGACTCTCTAAAGAGTATCGGTAATACTATGAGTGGTTTGGGCGACACTATTTTGAGCAAATTTAACCCGCTTACTTCTAAATTAAATCAAATGTTCGGATTTGGTTTAATTACCAGAGGAATTGATACAGTTTCTGGTATGATCACGGGATCGCTTGATAGTGCGATGAATCGTGTGGATACATTAAATAATGCTACGAATACATTTAAAAACATGAAGTTCGACGACGCATCAATCAATAAAGTATTTGGAAAAGGCGGCACCCTTTCTTTAGCGATCGACGGATTACCAACAACACTGAACGACGCTACATCTAGCGTTCAGCTATTGGCATCCACAACAAAGGATTTAGACTTATCGCGTGATATATTCAAAGCGGTGAATGATGGCGTGCTTTCCTTTGGAGGGAATGCCGACAACGTAAACAGCATTGTTACCCAGCTAACAAAATCTTTTGCTAGTGGAAAGATTCAGGGTGAAGTATTTAATTCCATGCTTGATGGGAAGATGGGGCCTGTTCTGGTTGAGATATCAAAACGGATGGGATACACCATGGAGGAATTACAGAAAGGATTATCCGATGGGAAAATCTCAGTAAAAGAATTCCAAGATGCGCTTATTGATGTAGATATTAATGGAAGCGATAGCTTATCATCATTAGAAGCTTCAGTTAAGGATGCAACCAAAGGGCTAAAGACAAGCATAGCGAATATGAAAACTGCTGTCGGTCGTGGTGTTGCGAATATCATTGAATCTCTTGATAAGGTCCTAAATGATGCCGGATTCGGGGGATTTAGTGGAGTTTTTGGGAAAATTGGTTCTACGATCGAAGAAGGACTCGGTTTAATTGGATCATCCTTGGAAAAGAACAAAGACAAGATTTCTCAATTTATAGAAACGATTATCGAGAAGTTTAATTTGGCTGTTCAGATCATTAAGAAGTTTGATTACGGAGCTTTCTTTTCTGGACTAGGAAAAGGTCTAAAAGGCCTTAAAGATGATGGAGCAACTGTTCTTCAGATTTTGAAGCCTCTATTTGATGTGATAAGCAAGGGTCTAGGCAATAAAAATACTCCTGAGATGTTAGGTAAGCTGATACCTAGGTTATTGGAGCTAGGAATAGCTTTAAAAGTTGTCGGTACAGCAACAAAAGGACTAGGCTTTGTTACAGGTATCCTTGGCAAATTAAAAATCCCTAAAATACCTAGTTTTGGTAACAAAGGAAAAGATTCTGGATTACCTTTAAAAAGCATCGGCGTTGAAGACCTTAAAAGTCTAGGTCTAAAAATGCTAACAATTGCGGGGATCTCGGCAAACATATTTCTAGCAGCAAAAGCTTTGCAAGAAGTTCAAAAAGTTGGAGATTTGAAGGACTTGCAGCCTAAGATGTTGGCAATAGCTGAGGCTGTTGTTGGTATGGGAGTTCTTGTAACTGCCGCTGGATTTATTGCTGAAAAGAAACCCGATTTAATCATTAGTGGACTTGCTACGGTCGCTGGGATAGGGGCCAATATCTATCTTGCAGCTAAAGCTTTGCAGGAGGTAGGTAAAATTGATTCAGATTTCGTTGCTATTCAAGCTAAGATAGGTCAGATTGCTTTAGCGATTGCGGAAATCGGCGTTCTAGCACTTGGTGTAGGTGCGTTGATGGCAACAGGGATAGGCGCTGGCGTTTTAACTGCTGGTTTAGTCGCAATACTAGGAATCGCCGGAACGATGTTCTTAACTGCTAAGGCACTTTCATCAATAGGCAACATGGAGCTTGATAGCGGTAAGATTAAAGCAAGTATAGAAACTATAAAAGAATCAATTTCGAACATTCAAACATTGGCCTTTGAGGGAGATCCATTTGAAAAAATCGCAGAATTGATCAATTCATTTATTGAACTCGGAATAGTTGTGAGTGTTGTTGCTATCGGTAATCAATTAACTAGGCTTCAAGAGATAGAGCTAGATAGCGAGTTAATCAATAGTAAAATTAGCACGATTAAAACCACTCTATCCGATTTAAGCACTTTCGGTTTTGATGGTTCTGTATTTGAGAAGTTAGGAGAGTTATTAAACTCGTTTCTATCACTCGGTATTGTAGCTAACATAATGAGTGTTGGTGAACAATTAGTAGAATTACAAAAATTAGAACTTGATACCTCGTCAGTCGTTAAGAACATCGAAACAATTAAGTATGTTTTGACTAATCTTAGCGATTTTGGTTTTGATGGTTCGGTATTCGATAAACTAGGGGAGCTAATCAATTCATTTTTATCAGATGGGATAGTAAGTAATATTCTAGCAATTGGAAAAGAGTTAGAAACAATCCAAGATTTGAAGCTAGATCAAGAAAAAATCGAAAAAAGAGTCAAAACGATTAAAAAACTTATTGAAACTGTTAGTTCCGGTTCTTTAGTTGACACTATAAGAAACTTTGAGGGCGGAGTTGTCAAAGCAGCAGCTTTGGTTCCCATCATAGCGATCTTTACTGAGTTGAAAAGTATAGGTGATATTTTGGTGCAAATTCAGAACTTACAACTAACTGAAAAATCACTGACCGAAAAGATTAACATCATAAAAAATGCGATCGATAGCATCTCCAGTATAGCGACAGACGAGATTGTCAATAATTTGACAGGACTATCATTAGCTTTAGATGCGATTGTTCAGAACTTAACGCAGAAATTTCCACCAGCATTCAATAAGTTAGGACAGTTGCTTGCGAAGAAATTAAATGATGGTTTCAAAAGCAAACTAGATTTACAATCAATTCTTTCGAGTAAAATAAGAAATCTATCAACTGCGGGAGCTGAAACCGCTGGTGCGAATATCGCTAATGCAATTAACACTAGCTTATCAAACAACCTTACTATTGGTGATACGATACGTGAGTCGATTAAATCGGCTTTAGAAGAAAACTACTCAACTAAAATTGATGTTCAATTGAACACGACTGAAACGAAGACTACGACTTCAAGTAAAAAATCGAGCAGCAGTTCAACAACTAAAGCAAGCGGAGGGCTTGTTGCTGTTAAGACACCACAAGCTGTTCTAACAGATTCGCCAGAAAAGCCTTTGCTTGATAATGGGGAGTATGTGATCCCTAAAAAGATCGTGTCTGCATTAGGAGTTCCGTTCCTCGAAAAATTAAGAAGCGGTCAAATCTCTAGAACATTTGCTGGTTTGGCTCAGAGCGTGTCGCATACGACATCAAGCGTTGTTAATAACGTTTACAACAATACCAATACTCAAAACATGACAGTGTACACGGCAGGAAACGAGGACTTAGTGTTGAGAGGTAACAGGAGGCTTAGAAGGGCATGAAGATGTTAGTCCAGTTTAACGAACTTGTTTTTAACCACACCGCCTATATCGATCAACAGCCAGAAATCGCAACTGAATTTAAAGTCTCAAAAAATACGTTCGCAAATTTTCACGGTGATTACAGTCCGGAGCGATGCGGACCAAGAAAAGTGAACTCTAAACAGTTTGATGTAACTGTTATGGTTGATAAGAATAAATTTCCATGTGAAGACAGAGAAGTTATTGAGCAATTTGTGCTTGATAACTTCTTTTCTGTTGGTCGGTTGTGGGCAATCCAAGGCGACATCTTGCTTTGGTCATTGGCTAAAGTCTTGACTGTATCGGAAGGCTACGACGAGAAACGAGGTTTCCTCAGCTTCACAGTTACATTCTATCTTCCGGAAGGTATTTGGCATATCGCAGATGCTACGGCGACATATTTTGATGATTATCACCAATGCGATGTCACAGACTGCTATGCGGCGTTGGAACGTGAATTATGCGATTGCTGTTTGTGTAATATCAAATTAGCGCCAATCAAACGATGTCCTCCTTGTAAGGGAGAGCGGCTTTGTGATATTCCGAAGAATAAACTAAGCGAAGTTATTGGCAATTGCGGTAACGAAAAAAAGATTAGTTACTCTTGTTGCAATCAAGCTGCAACTGCTTCTACAGAGTCGGAATACGGCTCAAATACTGCTCATTTACAATTCGACGGCAATACACTTTATGAAACTGACGATATTGTACTTGAAATATGCGGGAAGTTTACAGACTTAGGGATTACTTGGAATGGCCAACAATCGATCGTTGAAGGAACGTATATAGGCGAAACAGTGATCAATGCAGGCCTAGTAAAAAACAATTGCGATTTTTTAGATATTTCTAAATTTCATGGAGATTGTGTGAATAATGCAGATTGTACAGATCGAGATTGTGAGACAGATGATCCAAAAATCGGCGTGAACGGTTCAAGTTCAGGCATAGTATCTTGGACAATAAAAAAAGGTACGAACAATATATTCTTTTCAGGTTTTGCGCTTGATGAAATTCAAACAATAAAAGTATTTGTCGGAGGGATTGCGCTATGACGGTTAACATGCAAACGGTTATTGCAAATATGCGTGCGTTAATGGGAAAAGGCGTTACCTATTCGATGAATGGCAGCCGAACTGGGGCAGATGGCACAGCCGATTGCTCCGGCGCTGTCTATGTCTCTCTGAATGCTGATGGTGCCAACTTAGCGATAGGAAACACAGATACACTATTTACAGATTTGCCAGCACTTGGCTTCTCTAAAGTAAGCGCACCTTATGCCTATGGCGATATATTCATATTCGGAGTACAAGGTCAGTCAGGCGGAAGCGCAGGACATACCGGTATATTTGTAGACGCAGAAACGATCATCCATTGTAATTATGGTTCGAACGGTATTTCAATTGATAATTTTAATGCTGTTTTAGCTGGCGCTGGAAGTCCTCCGCATGCAGTCTTTAGACCGGGCGGCGAACAACAAGAAGCCACCGAAGATGCCACAACCGAAGAAAATACCAAGGAAAACATGGACAACTCAGGAGAGTTGGAAGAATACAGTTACATTGGTAATAATCTATGTTTGAAAGGCTGGCATTTCGCAAGCAATCCTACTACGGCTTCAACTGGTGGGGGCGATACAAGTGCTTCGGGCAGCAACGCCGGAGCGGTCGGGAGTGTTGATTGGAATAGTATTCAATCACGAGCACAGTTTTTTGTTTCTATTTGTACAGAGCTTGGAATTCCAAAGAACACGACATTGGCACTAGCGGCGAATGCGTATAGCGAAAGTACGTTAGACCCAGCCGCTGCCGAAGGTAACGGTATGGGAAAAGGATATTTTCAATGGTCTTATTCATACAATTGGGGTGATGTACCAAATCATATGACTAGAAGTTACGCTGACGCCAAATTCCAAATTGAATACGCGAAAAGTTATAAAACGCAATGGAACACAGTTGGTTACGGCACTTGGGAGCAATTCTGGTCGGGTACCGCAAGTCCAAGTGATTTGACAAAGGCGTGGTTGATGAGCTGGGAGCGCCCGGCAGTAGCTACAGATCGTTGGTCAGGTTTTAATCAAGTGATTGCTGTCGATGCCTTAGATTTTGGCAGCCTAAGCGACACAGAGACAACAGGCGGTGCTGTGACAAACATTACTACTGAGTTTGACGAGAACTCAACAGAGATTCTAGAGATTTATGACGCAACGACAGACGACCTACTAGAAACAGTTGAAATTGAGCTAAAGAGTCGGAAAGATGTCGCTGAAAACAATCCAAATGTTGAAGGTGTAGAGTGGTCAGGCTTTGACTTTTGCACCGAGTTCGAATCAGAAAATCCGTTCTACGTTCAATTTGTCAGAGTTAGATCAGATGGCGAGAGAAAGGTACTTCATGTTCAAGTAATATTTTTCCCTCACAGTTCATCAAGATCGGATATTGGCCATGATTATTGCAACGATGATTATTTTATGATTGTTTGTACTGATCAGAAAGGCAAGAGCGAGTTCGTTCGAAAAATCATTGATGGCATAGATTGGACCATTGAACCGAATGGCATTCCAGCATGTACGTTTACTGTTCCAATTAATGATGCTGAAAAGTTCGACGGACACATGGATTGCAAAGTGATCATTTACCAGAAAATCTTTGACGGAATCGTCAAAGAGATAACACTCAATAAGGACGACGAAACAGCGACTATTGAACTTGATCATAAGATAAGCGAGTGGGAATATCGGCAGATACCGAATAATTACACAGTCAAAAATCAAACGTTCCCTACGGTATTTTGTCAAAGCCCGTTTTTACATTCAACAGAGTGGTTTGTGGATTGTGATGCTAAAGCACATAAAGAGAAAATAAATTATGCGTTCAGTCGTCAAAGCCATCTTGAAGCTTTGAACAAAGCAGTTGAATTGACAGATAGTTTATGGTGGCGAGTAGGTACTCGATACGATCGCCATTTGGAAATTGGAGCTTTTGGAGAGAAGAAAAACTATATTATTTCCGAAACTGGCCGAACAGAGCGACATCTTAAAATTATTGACGAAGTGACCATCACAAAAGAATTTGACCATGTATTCAATGTCGTTACTGTGTACGGCGAAAAATCTGATAGTTCCCAAGCTAGCTTAACTTTGCGCGAGTCCTATTTAGCGCAACAGCAACAAGGGCATGACATCACAGACGGTTTCCCGATAGTAATTCTCAATTCAACAGCAAATAAGGAGCAGAAAAATTACTACACAAACATTACAAAGATTGCTTCAAGTAATTCACTCGAATTTGCCATACTTGATGAATTCAGCATCAATTTGGAGCAAGGAAAGCTAATCGAAAAAACGATCAGTATGAATGACATAGCGCCATTTGAGGAAGACGGCGAAACAATTAGCGACGAAGAAAGAGCGAAGCAGTCCAGAATCGCCTATAACGCCGCTGTAGGACAATTAAAAAGCGCACGACGTAGAGACGTAATCAAAGTACGTATTGGAGAGTTGCCTTGTGACTTGAACGTACTAGATCGCGTCTATTTTGATTATCACAACAGTATAGAGCTGTTCGATAAATGCAGTCGGTATTGTAAAAAGATTTACGAAGCGTCAGACGACTTTTACATTACTCAGATTGATACTAGTTTTGACGCAAATCTAGTCGAGACAAATGTGCTCACGTTAAGTAAGGAGTTGTATAGAGATGACGGCAACTATTGATGATGTACTAGATTTTTTAGCCAGAAGACAAGAAGGATCTAAAATCGTTGAAAAACAACGCCAACTCCAAAGGAGAAACACGGTAACGGATGCGAAGTCTGATTTCCAGACTATGTTAAGAGGATTGGACAGAATTTATACGGCGTTCAGAATAACCAACGATATGCAATACATCATGAAATATTCTTTTAACTTACACATCCGGCCTTTCGTCACGAACGTGACTCAAAACGTGACAACGTCAGATACTTCTTTGTCGGTGTCTGGGAGCTCTGTTTCTCCTAATCCGCATCGGCACACAGTCACCTTAGGCGTTGAAATAGCTGAACACGAGTTTGCTCTATCTAATATGAGAATCTCGATACAAGGAATAGACTTGACCGATGCGATTAATGCCGAATATGGGTCGTTTGTTGATGGTTACGGATATTTCCCAAGTCAAGACACAACGTTCGATGTATTGAAGTTACTCGATTATTTATACCCTTGGCAACAGTCGGTTATTTTGTCTCCTGGGTTAAAAGAAATTCAGATCACTCAAAATAGCAACATGCTTTGTGAGTGTGAGATTAGCTATTACATCAAATACAACCATGTTGACAGAGGAGGGCTTGATTAATTGAAAAAGGATACATCAAAACTAGAATCACACCTAGCTAGGCATCCAAGTGACGCTGCGGGTGTGATTTCTCTTTTAAAGACTAGAAGCAATAACTACGAGTATGATTTTTCGTTAGATCAAAAAAGAAAACGAGAAAAAGCTAGAAGTATCGAAAGAAAGAGGGAGAAAAATGGCAATTAATTATTTAGCGCAAACTGGAGCACTAGAAGACCTTATCTGGTCCATCATGAATGATGCCGAAACAGAAGCACATGCTGACCGATTAAAAAGTTCGCTTCATCGAGATTTCGAAAATGAAGAAGACGACCAGGTAAAAGATATCATTCTAGATGAAATCGGAGATCTTGATCAATTTAAAGAAAGCGTACGAGAGACTCGATATGCAAAGACAAATCTTTCTTTGGCGCTTGCGGCTAAGATCGCTGATAACGAACAACAGGACAAGTACTCGTGTATGTTCAAGCATCAATTGTTAAGCATGGCCGAAATGAGAGATGCGACTGCAGTAGTGGCAGATCCGGATTTAAAATCATTTGCGGAAAAGACTTATGAGAAAACCGCTGGCAATGCTTCAATTACTATTGCTAAATTTCTAGGACTTGAAGTGGAAAATTGCATGGCTTGTTTATTCGAAAAAAATAAAATTGAAAATGTGGGGGTGGATCATGAAAGTAGTAAGTTGTAAACCAAGTGATGTGGAAGTATCCGTCAAATTATACAATGGTTGCGCATTCGAAGTAATCGACAAATGGGATTCAAAACAATACGCAAAGACATGTGATACCATGTTCTATTTGCGTGACGGAACAGGGGCTTATGTTTGGGATTGCGACGATTGGCTATTCTTAGATTTTTCGTTAGGGAAAGATGGGAAGTCTGCTTATGAGATTGCAGTTGAAAACGGCTTCGTAGGAACTGAAGTAGAATGGTTGGAAAGCCTGCGAGGAGATAAAGGCGAACAAGGCCCTCAAGGAGATCAAGGTAAAGAAGGTCCGAAAGGCTCAGAAGGATTACCTGGGAAAAACGGCGTTGGGATCACTCAAATTGCTGCGAATTATCAAGTAGGTTCGAGTGGTACGACACAACCGACTGGCATTTGGAGTACACAAATTCCACAAGTTCCGCAAGGATCATATTTGTGGACAAAGATTTTTGTATATTTGGATAATAATGTAATCAAAGATTATTATACAGTTTCAAGACAAGGAGTGGATGGACAAAAAGGGGAAAAAGGAGATATTGGTCCTCAGGGTCCTCAAGGTCCAGCAGGAGTCACCGGAGAGGTATTAGATGAAACGTATGATCTAAATCTTGGTGGCGGGTATTTAAATGTTAAACAAAAAAACGGAATCGTCCAACTGTCTTTAGTTATTACAGATGCAACATATCAACCAAACACCAAAATTTATGAAAATGGTGATATCGATGGTTTACTTATGAAATTATTAAATACTGTTAGATTAGAACGTGTTATTGTATATGACTTTCAGAATAAACAAACACCTAATGTAGATAGCTATTTGATTGAAATTTCTAATACTGGGATAGAGTTTATTGCGGATAGTGCCGTCACTTTTCGAGATAGCGAAATGGGTATGCTGACATTCACAATGATTCCGAATAACGAATTATAAGGAGGTTTTCAAATGGTATGTACGAGTTGTGGCCAAAGAGCTACTCAAAGTAGTAACAGCGGTTCAGGATGCTGTGATTTGAACGCTATGGACGAGGTAACGCCTCTTAATAAAATACAAAACGGGGACGAAGAATTTTGTTTCAATGAAATAACTGACAAAATTTGTGAGAATCTTCAAAATGACGAAGGCATCCATCCGTCAGCAACACATTCAAATACAGATTGCGATGATCTTTCCTCGTTGAATGATTTAGCTACTAGCAAACTTCATAACGCATTGATGGTGTTAGATATATGCAATATCGATGATTATAAATGCTGGTTGGATAGTTTGTTAGGTTGGCAATGGAATATTGATAAAGGTATTGTATGTGCTATTTGTGGGTTGTGGTCGAATATCCACAAGATAAACGATATGGTTGGGCAGATACAGCAGTCAATAACAGTCAATGGAAAAATTGAAATTCCCCGAGACGTGGATGTTTCTAACAATCCATACTTAATAACGCCAGTTGATCTAGGCGAGGTGACTGAAAACACTCGTATTTCAATCACTTGGCAGGCGGGGTCAACTAGACGGGTAGATACTTATACAGTAGGCGATTTGAAGGGTGATAGTTGCCACATTTATGGTGGGAATATGTCTGATACTTCAAATTATGACGATGCATTCGAACTATTTACTAAGATAAAACAAGGAACTAATAGTTTGTGGATTACTACAATTCATCGTAGAAGCATCGGCCCGACAGGTAGTATAACGTGGCCGGCCGCTCCGTTTCTAGATGGTCACGTTTATACAGATGATCAAGATCCGCGTTACACGGATATGAGTGAAGCTAACCCTTACCATGTTGCTGAAATTAAGCGTGTAACAGTTTATGACTTGGTAGATCCTATAGAAGTTAATTAAGAAATAGAAAGAGGTGCTCATATGGTATGTACGACTTGCAGTCAAGGAAATAGCAGTTCCGCCTGTTGCAATATGCGAGCGATGGATATTGTAACACCGCTGAACAGCATTAGAAACGGCGATGCAAATTATTGCTTCACGCAGATTACGGATAAAATTTGTGAAAATCTCATGAACGACGAGGGTATTCACCCATCGGCAACGAACTCAAATACAGACTGCGATGATTTAACCTCATTAAACGATTTAGCAACTGGATCGCTTCACAATTCGCTTATGGCTTTAGATATGTGTGATGTTGACGCTTATAAATGTTGGTTAGATAGCTTGCTAAATTGGCAATGGAATGTTGATAAAGCGATCATTTGCGCTATCTGTGGTTTATGGAAAATCGTTCATTGTTTAGATGAAAAAACACAACGTTCTGTACGCACTGTGGATTTGTGGGACGGAGATAGAAATGTGTTTGATCTACCGACTTTGACAATCAGTGAAAATTTAGATTTGTTCGATTATCTAGATTTACACTTGTTGTTTGGTACAGAGCATGTTGTGGGACGTGTTTCACTTGAAGGTGGATTAGGGGGAGTTCCGACTACAGTTGTCATGGATAAGGTGGCTGCGAATACCAATTATTCAATTGCTCCTGGTGCGATTGCAGCAAAAGAAGTAGGACTAGCTTTTCCTAGTCAGAATACAGTTAAAATCGATCATTTCATTTGGTCAATTACAGGTTCTAGTGTTCCTACTTTAGATTCTGTTCAGACTGGAGCGTTCATTGCGTTCAGTGATACAGCTCATACAAAGAGTTATTGTGATTCACAAGATATCGCGGGAGATAAACCTCACAAAATATTAAAGATTGAGGGTATTATTTCCGGTGATACAGGGTCATGTTTCAAATAAAGATAGATTAAGCACACTTTCGAGTGTGCTTTTTATATTGAGAGAGGAAGGGGTAGTCAATTGTTAGAAAGGTTTCTGGAAATTAATAGTTTCCTAATGGCCATTGGGTTAGGAGGATTTTTAAAGATTTTTCACAGTACGTATAAAGCAGTCCAGGGAAATAAGGATCAAACGGAAAATAGATTTAAACGCTTGGAATATGCGAATGTAGCCATTCTGCATGACAAAATTTATAAACAATGTTCCGAATTTTTGGAGCAGGGTTGGATTTCTATAGATGATCTCGAAAACTTAGAGTACCTGTGGCGTGGTTATCGGGAACTTGGCGGTAACGGAACTGGCGAAACACTCTATAAAAAAGTGTTGGATTTGCCGAATAAACTAAAGGAGGAAAAATAGTTATGGATTTATCATTTATTACAGAAAATTTTGTACCAGTGATTGTGGTGGCTTGTTTAATTGTGGGCCACGTAATCAAAGTTACTCCGCTTTTTAATAAAATAGCGAATGCTTATATCCCTTTGATTGTTGCAGTGCTAGGAGCGATTCTGGGAGGTGTTATGAATGGTGTAGGCGTTGAGTCAATCGTTTATGGCGCGGTAAGCGGCTTAGCTTCTACAGGATTGCATCAAATGTTTTCAAAATTATTGAACTTAGGAGGTAATGAGTAATGGCAGTAAATATCGAAACAGCTATCAATAATATGTACACTTTAATGAACAAAGGAGTTACTTATTCAATGTATGGAAGTCGTACAGGCTCGGATGGGACAGCGGATTGTTCTGGGGCAATTTACGACAGTTTACGAAAAGGTGGAGCAACAAATGCCGGCTGGGTGTTAAATACGGACTCCATGCATGACTGGTTAGTTACTAACGGCTTCACTATGATCGCCTTCAATGCAAGTTGGACTATGCAACGCGGGGATATTATTATTTTTGGTTACAAGGGATCTTCTGGCGGCGCTGCGGGTCATGTCGTTATGGCGACAGATGGAACAAACGTTATTCATTGTAACTATAGTGCAAATGGAGTTTCGGTTAACAATGAAAATACGCTACCTTACTCAATGGGTTGGTATGTCTACAGACCTAGTTCTTCCGGATCATCTAACACTGATACACAAACTACTGTTCCAGAACAACCGAAATTAAACAAAAACGGTATTGCGATTGACAATGTAAGTTACGAGCAAGCAAAAAGTATTGTTCCTTGGATACAAGAAAATTACAGTTGGACTTTAGAGCGTAATCAAATTAGAGCAGAATTACAACCTAATAAAGTCTATACTTTAATTGTAGAATGTAATAATTTCTATAAATATGAGCATAGTGTACAAAGACTAGATAGTCAATTAAAAGGTTATTTCCCAACATATACGTTAGATAATCGGGTTATTATTGATATGAAAAAACCAACATGCAGAATTGAAGCTCGTAATTTAACAAAAACCCAAATTGATAAAATCTTGATTCCTTTTAGAAAATATAATTGTGATGTTACATTATATGATCAAACATATGGAGAGCCTAATAGTTATGGAACTTGGGATGTAAGAGTAATAGGCGAAGGATTCAATGATGTAGATGCCCCCATAGTATTAAAACAAATACAAGAATATGGAAATAAATTAAAAATTCCTACTTCACATATCAAAGGATTTAAGTATTAAAAAAAAAGACACCTCTAGAGCTTTATTTACTTAGAATATAAACCCACAAAAAAACCACGAAAAAACTTTAAACAGTATAAAAAGTCACTCGTGCTATTTAGTAAGATTAGTGTCCGTTTAATGTTTAATAGAGGTGTCTTTGTATAGATAAGCCCATTCGCCGCATTAGGATGTACCAATCTTGGTACATTCTTTTTTTGTAAGAAAATCAGGATTAAATGATTAGACAGTTGTTTATTTTCATTTTTAAGCAATCCTTTTGTGTATTTCGATCACAAGATTTGCTTGTCTATTAGTCATCAGCTAAAATTAACTTATTAAAATGTGAATTTGCATATTTTGGAGGAAGCGGTAATGGAAGCGATTGGTCAAGTCTTAAAAGAGTTCAGAAAAGAACATGGCATGACACAGAAAGATCTTTCTCAAGGAATTTGTTCTCAAAGTGTCTTGAGTCGGATTGAAAATAATGAAGAGATTCCCAATATTTTTGTGATCCAGCAACTTTGTCATCGATTAGGGATTACGATTGACCAACTGATGCTTGATTTTTTACCAGAAGAACTGTTCCTGCGAAAATATTTCAATAAGATGTTTATGTATTTGCGAATCGGAAAATATTTAGAGATTCGAACCACCTTAGACTATTTAGATGAGCGTCAAATCACGCATCTTGATAAGGATCGCCAGTTGGCCTGCTTTTTTAAGGGCGTCTGCGCCTATTTTATCGACAAGGACCCAGAAGCGGCTTTAGAAAAAATAGAACAGGGACTATCAATCTGTGTTTCGAAAAAATATGATGGCTATTTTGATAGTCGGATCTTACTTTTAAGTCTGGCCGGTAAGATGAACTCTGTTTTAGGCAGAGTGAACGAAGCGCAAAATTACTACAACCAAAGCTTTGAGCTATTTCAAACGATGATGGCTGACTATTCAGAACGAAGCGAATTGAGTAATCTTTTTGTTAATTATGGAACATTTTTAGTTAAGCATGAGCGTTTGGATTTAGCAGAGAAGGTCGTGGATATGGGGCTAAAATGGAATCGTCAACAATGCAGTTACTACAAGTTGAGAGAGCTTTTGGAATTGAAGATCCTTATGCTGGAGGCTCGTGATGAACTTCATTTAGTGATAAATTATCGGAAAATGGTACGCGCCTTAGAAAAGATAAAAGATTTATAGAATGGTCTACACCATTCTTGACTTATTATCCTTTCAGGAGTAACTTTAAGGTACTAAGAAAAAAGGGAGAGCTCAAAATGAAAACATTTATTTACGCTGACAAATTCTTTCTAAACTCTGGTGTTAAAGGCGCAGGTTATTTAGATGTCACTGATGGCATTTTTGGAACATATACGAAAGAAAAACCAGAAGGTGCTGAGATCATCGACCAAAGTGGAAAATGGATCGCTTCTGGTTTAGTTGATACTCATATCCATGGGTATAAAAATCATGATGTTATGGATAATGATGCTGAAGGAATCAAAGTGATGTCTGAAGGCTTATTATCATGTGGTGTCACAAGTTTCTTGCCAACAACATTAACGTCTTCAAAAGAACGGTTAAAAGATGTTGCTGAAACAATTGGAAAAGTTTCCAAAGATGTTGATGGTGCTAAAATTCAAGGAATTTACTTTGAAGGTCCATTCTTCACAGAAGAACATAAAGGGGCTCAAAATCCTAGTTATTTTGGTGATCCAGATTTGGATACCTTCCATGAATGGCAAGAAGCTTCAGGCGGTTTGATTAAGAAAATTGCATTGGCTCCTGAACGTAAAGGGGTCAAAGAGTTTGTTAAAACAGTGACTGATGAAGGTGTAGTTGTTTCGTTAGGGCATTCCAATGCAACTTTAGAAGAAGCGCAAGAAGCAGTTGAAGCAGGTGCAAGTGTCTTCGTACATGCTTACAATGGAATGCGTGGATTTAATCACCGCGAACCTGGAATGGTCGGAGCTTTGTTGGCGTTGCAACATGTCTTCTCCGAATTAATTTGTGACGGTCATCATGTGCATCCGCAAGCGGCTGAAGTGTTGATGGAAAAAGCAGGACATGATCACGTGGCTTTGATTACTGACTGTATGATGGCTGGTGGTATGCCTGATGGCAACTACAATTTGGGCGAATTCCCCGTAGTCGTTGCAGAAGGAACAGCTCGTCTAGACTCAGGTAACTTGGCTGGAAGTATCTTGAAATTAAAAGAAGCAATCAAAAATGTTGTTGATTGGAATATCGCAACACCTGAACAAGCAGTTATGATGGCGTCCTACGTACCAGCTGTCAGCTGTAAGATTGATGATAAATGCGGAATGATCGCTGAAGGTCGTGCGGCTGACTTTATTGTCTTAGACCCTAGCATGGATCTAGTAGCTACTTATCTTGATGGCGTAGAACGCTACCACGCTTAATTGAATCGTCATTATTAAACTCGATCATTTTTTTTGATCGGTTTTTTTTGTTATTGAGAACCTTTTTATGGTAAAATTTTCGTTAAAACTTTTTATTTTGAAAAAAATTGAAATGGGGTACATTATGAAACCAATAATCGGTGTTATTCCGCTATATGATGATGAACGAGAAAGTATCTGCATGTTGCCGGGGTATTTGAAATTAATTGAAGAAAATGGCGGGGTTCCGTTGATTTTACCTCTAACCACTAGAAAAGAAACATTGATGCCTTTTCTAACAGATTGCGATGGTTTTTTGTTTACTGGCGGGCAAGATATTGATCCTTCTTTGTACAATGAAGAAAAACGGGAAGAATGCGGCAACCAATGTCAAGTGCGCGATGAAATGGAAAGTTATCTTATGCGTGAAGTAATTGCAAGAGACAAGCCGTTGTTGGCTATTTGCCGAGGGGTACAATTATTGAACGTATTATATGGAGGAACCCTCTATCAAGATCTATCAAGCGAATACGCTACAGCAATAGTTCATCAGTTGCCCCCGCCCTATGACAAGATTCAACATGAAGTTGATTTGATTGAAAATAGTCTGCTTCATCGTATTTTAGGACAAGCTAAACTAGGAGTGAACAGCTACCATCACCAAGCAATCAAGAATCTGGGTGAGGGGCTGGAGTCAACCGCAGTTTCGACGGATGGATTAGTTGAAGGTATTACTTTGCCTGCAGCTAAGTTTGTTTTAGGCGTTCAATGGCATCCTAAGTTTTTCAAGGCAGCGACACCAGAAAATCAGGCAATAATCCGGGCATTTTATTCTGCTTGTTTGGATAATACTAAAAAGGGGAAAAATGAATGAAATTAGAATCTGGGAAAATTAGCTCCGTTAATAAAGAAAACTTTCTTAGGATCATCGATCTGTTAACAGATTTAGATATTCGATATTGGGTTGAAGGTGGTTGGGGAATCGATGTTCTTATTGGAAAACAAACTAGAGAACATCGCGATGTGGATATTGACTTTGACGCAGCGTTCGAGAAACAATTAATCGAGAAGTTGACTGAGATAGGGTATCAAATTACCATTGATCAGCGTCCGACGCGTTTAGAATTATACCATCCTGTCTATGGAATTATTGATATTCACCCATTCGTAATCAATGAGTCCGGGAGTATGCAGCAAGCGAACCCTGAAGGCGGTTGGTTTGAGCTGGCGTCTGATTGGTTTTCTGAAGGGAATTATGAAGGCCGAGTTATTCCTTGTGTGTCAGTTGAGGGACAGAGACTATTCCATAGCGGGTATGACTTGAGAGAAGTAGACCGCTCGGATTTAGAAAAGTTAAACAATACATTCTTACCGAATTCGAATCACTAATGATCGAAGGCGCACCGTCCTGCCCGACTTGTTTGAAGGATTATCTTGAACTGTTTTTCAGATAAACCTCAATTTCTTCTGGCTTCAATTTCCTTGTCTCTGTGTATGGAAATTTCTGATAATCAGCCTTTTGATAGAGTGCTTGTCTTTTTGCAGCAGTCTTTTTCTTATTCTTTGTTAGATAATTTTCAAAGCTCTGTTCATTTATAAAAATCTTGTAGGATTTTCGTTTTGAATCGCTGATGATTTCATAGATACCACACGACTCGTGATAGTGGTGATCCGCAACCCGCAGATAAAGCTTTGCAATTTCCAAACTTTTAAAAGGAAAATCGATTCTGCGCAATTGTCGTTTGTCATCCTTTTGGCAGCAGATACATCGGCCGCAAGTACCGCAAATATATTGTTCATGATTCTCTAAGCATTCACGTTTACCAAGTAACGGTGTTGCATGATTGTCTGACGCATAGCATTCAATACATTCTTTCATTGTGAAACACTCCTTTTTACTATTATCCATTCAAAAACTGTCATTTTCAACAGTTTAGTTAATGAGGAACGATTTTTTTGTAGGTCAATGGCATCTGCCGTTGGCTTTTTTTTCTGCTATGTTAAACTGAAAAGAGAATTAAGCAGTTGTATACATCACTGTTTTTTGATAAGGGGGAGATAGAATGGCTTATATTGATGTGATCGATGAGAGTAAACATTACAAAATGGGAGAGACGATCATTAAAGCGAATGAAAAAATTAATTTTTCGATTGAAAAAGGAGAAGTAGCGGTGATTCTTGGACCAAGTGGTGCTGGAAAATCGACTGTATTAAATATCTTAGGCGGAATGGATGGCTGTGATGAAGGAAAAGTAGTTGTGGATGGGACCGATATTGCGGCTTTTAGCGACAAAGAATTAACTACTTACCGTCGGAACGATGTCGGATTCGTTTTTCAGTTTTATAATCTAGTTCCTAATTTAACAGCGAAAGAAAATGTTGAGCTGGCCTCACAAATCGTTGCGGACGCGATGGAACCCGAGGCAGTCTTGGCTTCTGTTGGCTTAGGAGAACGTATGGACAATTTTCCAGCGCAACTATCAGGGGGAGAGCAGCAACGGGTTACCATCGCGCGAGCCTTGGCTAAACGCCCTAAATTATTATTATGTGATGAACCAACAGGTGCGCTGGATTTTGAAACTGGGAAGCAAATCTTAAAAATATTGCAAGATACTGCACGAAAAAATGGGACAACGGTCGTGATCATCACGCATAATTCGGCAATTGCTCCGATGGCTGACCGGGTCATTCGAATCAATGATGCACAGGTCCGCAGTGAAGAATTAAATGACGCACCTCAGTCGATTGACGATATTCAATGGTAAGAGGTGATAAAAATGAAAAAAGCGATGCGGCGAACTAATTGGCGTGAGATTAGGCAATCTAAAACACGATTCTTTTCAATTCTAAGTATCATTTTTTTAGGTGTCGCTTTTTATGTTGGACTACGTGCTACTGGACCCGATATGCTGAAGACCGCTGTAAATTATTATCAAACACAACATTTGGCTGACACGCGCATTGTCTCCACATTGGGATTGACGGACAAGGATATCGAGACGATCGAGGAAACGGATGGCGTAAAAGCAGAAGGACGTTATTTCCAAGATATCAATCTGAGTCAGGAAAATCAGGTTTTTCGTATTTTTAGCTACGATTCGAGCCAAATAATGAATCGTGTGCTGATTACAGCAGGACGATTACCGAAAAAGACAAACGAAATTGTCTTGGATGATTTTGCCAGAAAAAAAGGCTACAAACTAAACCAAAATTTTGATTTCTCGATGGACGATTCTAAAAAAGCATTCAAACGTCAAAGTTTTAAAATTGTCGGTTTTGTTAAAAGTCCTGAATTTATTGAAAATATCTCTCGTGGAAACACCATGGTAGGGAAAGGGTCGATTGATTGCTTCGCCTTTGTTTTGCCAGATAACTTTACTCAGCCGGTATATTCGGAAGCTTTAGTAAGGTATCAGGATTTAAAGAAGAGTGATGCGTATTCGCGAAAGTATGAAAAACGCGTAAAGCAGGAACAAAAGAAACTGAATAATCATTTAGAACACTCTGCTTCGGTTAGTTTAGCGGGAAAAAAAGCAGAACATCAAAAACTTCTCGATCAGAAAAAAGCAGAATTTCAACAGCAAACACAAATCGATTTGAACGAGCTTAATTCAGAACAACTATCGGCATTAGCATTGATAAATCCTGATACCTTACTAAAGCAAGTGGAAAGTTTGGATAAACAACAGGAGCAGATTGATTCTTTACCAGCTCCCGAGTATCATTTTTTTGATCGTTCTGAAAATCCGGGCTACAGCGAGTATGAAGATAACGCTCAGCGAATTTCCTCGTTGGCTTCGGTCTTTCCCTGGATATTCTTTCTGATCGCCGCCTTGGTAACATTGACTACTATGACGAGAATGGTAGAGGAAAAGCGAAATGAGCTGGGAACGTTTAAGGCATTAGGCTACCGTAATGGAGAAATTGCAGAAAAATACTTACTCTATGCCGCTTTAGCAGGTGGATCAGGAACTGTTCTAGGGCTTGCAGTTGGTTTCTATCTATTACCAAAAATTATTTTTAATGCTTATGGACAGCTATACAATTTAGATAATGTCGTGACGCCGTGGTATTTGAGTTATGGGCTGATCGCCTTAGGAGTAGCGTTGGCCTGTTCGGTTGGTTCTGCTTGGTTCGTTTTACGTTATGATTTGAAGGCGGCGCCTGCAACTTTGATGCAGCCTAAAGCACCTAAAAAGGGCAAGCGAATCTTTTTGGAGCGCGTGAACATTATTTGGCGCCGGCTTTCGTTTAGTCAAAAGGTAACGTTACGTAATTTATTCCGCTACAAGCAGCGAATGTTAATGACCGTAATCGGAATCGCTGGCTGTATGTCGATGATCATTACAGGTTTTGGTTTGCGGGATTCGATTGGTGATATCGTCACATTGCAATTCGATAAACTTTGGCATTATCAAGGAACAATTGTATTCAAGGAAACGCCAACTGCTGAACAAGAACAAAAATATGTGCAGCAGTTGCAAATTTTTTCAAACTATCAGGATCATCTATCAGTTTCCTTAGAAACCTTTGTTGCACAAAAAACGAATGTTTCTAAACAGGAAATCAGCTTGTCGGTTCCTAAAGAAGACAAGCAGCTTAATGATTTTTTGTCCTTTAGAGATCGCAAGTCGAACAAGTATTATTCGTTGAAAGATGATGGTGTCGTAATCAACGAAAAGCTAGCTAAATTATTTGATTTAAAAAAAGGCAGCGAACTAAAAATCAAGTCAATTGCTGGTAGAGCATACACGGTCAAAGTAGCTGCTATTGCTGAGAACTATGTGGGGCATTTCATTTACATGACACCGAACTATTATGAAAAAATCTTTGCTAAACAGCCAGAATACAATACGGATCTTTTATTATTTAGTAAAGAACCAAGTCGGCACGCTGAAGATCAAATGGCAAAAAAACTAATGGATAATCCTGAAATTGCCAATGTGAGTTTTATGTCGAAGTCGCGAGATACGTTGCGAGACACGGTTAAGAGTCTGAATATCATTATGTGGGTATTGATCGTTTCGGCCGGTTTACTGGCCTTTATCGTATTGTATAATTTGACTAATATCAATATCTCGGAACGGATACGAGAACTTTCTACGATCAAAGTACTAGGTTTCTATGATGGTGAAGTGGTTCGTTATGTATATCGGGAGAATATATTATTGACCGTCATGGGTATTTTCTTTGGACTGTTCCTTGGAAAAATCGAACATGGGTATATTTTACAAACAGTTGAATTGGATATGACGATGTTTTCACCAGATATTCAACCATTGAGCTATATTTATGCTAGTTTAATCACTTTGTTCTTTACGTTGGTCGTCGGAGTGATCATGTATTTCCGCTTGAAGAAAATCGATATGATCGAAGCATTGAAAGCGAATGAATGATTTTTAAGAACAAAAACAAAGGAGCAATCTCATTTATGTTGAGACTGCTCCTTTATTTGTTTGCGGACATCATAAAGCATTTTGTTTAAATCAGCTTCTTTCTTGCGGAGTTCAACCAGATCCTCTTTAATTTGTTTTTCCTTTTCATCTGTTTGAGGGGAAATAACGCCATTTAAAGAAATTCCAATAATCGTTCCGATAAAAGTATCTAACACGCGATTCAACGCGTAGAGAAAGGATTCACCTTGAGGAATACTCAGAGCAATCAACAGCATTGTTGCGATGGCAGAAATGATTCCTGAATTATTATTGAGACCATCTGAGACGACGATGACCAAGACTACAAATAAAGGTAGTACGATTAGTTCAACAAAAAAATCATTTTTGAAAAAAGCTTGGATATAGTAAAAAACGAGCGCCAGCAATCCACCCAGAGAATTCCCTAATACCCGTGAGCGACCAAAGGAAATACTAGTTGTCAGATCTTGTCGTAATGAGAAGACAGCCGCTAGTGCGGCGATCAAAGGGGAACCACGATCAGTCACGTGGAATAATAAAATACACAACATCACAGCTAATGCGGTTTTCATTGTTCGCATACCTAAACGAAAACGACCAATTTGCAATTTTCCTCCTACTTTCTTATCTTTATATATAATAGTTTAGCGGATGTTTGACAAAAAAACAAAAAACATCGCCTAGGCAATGTTTTTGTTTTTTTGTCAGAGCTATCTATTTATTTTTGCCATTGCTGCTGCATCTGATCTAAAATATCGATGACATCTTTCGTAAAGAAGAGTGATCTATTTGAAAGTTCTCCGGTAATCATCTTCACCATATTTTCGATTTCATAATTCATCGCATTCCCAGTGAAGCCAGATTCGATCAGTTCTTTTGTCCCATCATTGAAAAATAATTCAGCTTTATCTGCGCGGGGATAGTCATCGACGGTCAAATAGCCACGTTCAAAAGCAACGATCCCTTTTTTCGGCATCTTAGCTTGAAAAGTCAGACTAACTGTTGCTAGTTCGTTCTTTTTGTTTTGTAAAATCGTCACAGATTGCTCATCAACTCCTGTTGAGAAAGGAACCATCGTTGAAGCAATAACTTCTGGTTGTTCTGACAGGAACCAGCGGGCAAAGGAAACAGCATAGGTTCCGATGTCTAATAAGGCACCGCCTGCTAACTCAGGGTTGAAGAAACGATTAGTCGGATCGGGATCTTTGTAGCTGCCAAAGGGTGCTTGGACCATCTTCAATTTTCCCATTCGACCACTATCGATTAATGTATGCAGTTCCTGATATAGAGGCATATTAAAGATCGTCATAGCTTCAGCTAAGATTAATTGCTGTTGTTCGGCAAGTTCGATCGCTTCTTGCAATTCAGCTAAGCTCATGGTAATCGCTTTTTCACATAAGACGTGTTTCCCAGCTTTTAAGGCTTGTATGATGTGTTGATGATGCTGGCGATTTGGAACAGCAATATATATAATAGAAATATCATCATCAGCCAATAGTTCTTCATAGCTTCCGTAGGCTTTTGGCAGATCGTATCGTTTAGCAAATTCTTCCGCTTTTTCTAACGTCCGCGAGGCACAAGCCGTAAGTTTACTTGTTGTTTGGTCAAAGTTTCCAGCAAAACTGTGGGCAATACCGCCGAGTCCAACGATGCCCCATTGTAAGTCAGTCATAGTGTTCCTCCTAGTTGATAGTAGTTTCCTCTCTTCTCGATACAAAAACTGCTTCTCACAAAGGAGAGCATTGTTTTTAGGCGAAGGCTCTTGATAGGGTTGCCGTTTTTAGTAAACATTCGAGTTTTCTTTTTGTAAAATATTTTCAAAATCAGAAATAAGAGGGAAGCTTTCTTCAAAGTATAGCAGTAAATATTAAAATATTTCAATCCATTTGCCAAAGCGCTGTATTTTTTCTAAAAATTCAGTAGAATAGGAGAGGAGGGATTTTTCGTGAATCAAATTTATTTAGATTTAGTAATGAGTGCAATTTTTGAACAATTTCATACAGAACAGGACTTTTATCAAGAATATTTAGGCATCACTGATGTTCAATGGCAACACTGGAAAGCCGGACAAAATAATTTGTCTCCTGAGGCAAATCAAAAAATCAAAAATCTTTTCAGTGATTATGAGTGGATGTTGAGTCAAAAAGTCATTCGCCAAACATTTCTATTTCCCGAGAAACGCCCAACAGCAGTGGCTGAGTATCGTGAAATGAAAACAATTGTTGCGCAAAAATGGATCGCCAGCGGTTTAGCTCAAGTTGAGATGATCCCATTTAAGAATAAGAATGAAGAAGAAAACCATGATTTTATCGACTTAAGAGTAACCATCGATTATGACAATTGGGGTTATAGTGATATACTAAGTTTTCGTTTGCCAGCTCATATCCAAAATCAAATTGCTAGTGCGCACAAAAAAACAGCATTGCTTGATTGGGTAAATGAGAACCTGACGGAAACATATACGTCATTAGACGATTAACGAGAGGATTTTTTAAATTGAAAAAAACAGTGGGACTGCTTTCAGTCATTATCATGTTTGGAATGACCGCCTATTCGCTTTTTTATAGCACACCCGCAGAGTCGGATGCGAAAAAGGCTACGGCAACGACTTACTCATTTGAAAAGAAGACGACTACGAAGAAGAAAAATACTGTACAAAAAGCGTTGCCGGATTCTAATGTGAAAGACTGGAACCTTGTACTAGTCGGCCCTAAAAATAAAATTGAAAATGAAGTCGCTGAAAGTCAGTTAACTACACTGTCAGATGACAGTCATCAAGTCGACAGTCGAATAGCTGCAGACTACGAGGCATTTTCTGAAGCAGCAACGAAAGCTGGGTTTCCTTTAGTAATTATTTCAGCGTTTCGTTCAGTTGAATCGCAGAAAGAAGTATTTGATACAAATGTGAGTGGCCTTATCAATGGAAATGGAATGTCAGAAGCAGATGCAATCACAAAAACGAAAGAAACCATGACGGAGCCTGGTTATAGTGAACATCATACGGGACTCGCGATCGATATTGTCGATCAGGAATGGTATAACTCGTATTCGACTCAAGTATTGGATGCCTCTTATGGCGATCACGATGGAGCAAAATGGATTGCTGAGAATGCGCCGAAGTATGGTTTCATCATCCGTTATCCAAAGGATCGGCAAGATATTACAGGTATTACTTACGAACCATGGCATATTCGTTATGTCGGTAAGGAAAATGCTGAATATATTACCAAAAACGATCTGACATTAGAAGAATTTTTGAAACAATTGTCAGCTAAGTAAGGAGTCACTATGGCTAAAAAAACTTACCAGAAACGAAAGTCCAAAACTTCGATCCCGCTTATTTTTGCGGGGATCTTAGTGATTGGGTTAGCTTTCGTTTTTTCTTTACATACATTATCTGATTTTGGTGTTGAAAATGAGACAAAAGAAGAAACCGTTTCTCATCAAGGGTTCATTGATCAATTAGCACCGCACGCAAAAGAATTGCAGCAGGGGTATGGTGTCTTGCCTAGTATTATTCTAGGACAAGCCATTTTAGAGTCGAATTGGGGTCAATCAGAGCTTGCTAGTCAATATAAAAATCTTTTCGGGATCAAGGCTTCGGGAAATCAAGCCAAAGTCAGTTTAGAAACAAAAGAATACGTGAACGAACAATGGGTCACGATTCAAGGCGATTTCAAAGTCTATAATTCTTGGGAAGAATCACTTGATGATCATACGATGCTGTTCGTTAATGGAACGAATTGGAATTCTCAGCTTTATGCTGGTGTTTTGACTGCGGCTGATTATCGGCAAGCAGCTCAAGCTCTGCAGACAGCCGGCTATGCAACTGATCCGGACTATGCGAATAAAATCATCAGTGTGATCGAAACATATAATTTGGAGCAGTACGATCATTCATAGTAAAATCAACTTAGGAAGTTGATAGGGAGATGATTTTGAATGGCAGAAGAATATGTACCTGAAATTATGACCGAATTGCGGCAAGATATCGTTCGTGTACCGAAAGAGATTCGAAAAGCTTCAGGAATTGTTATTTTCGGGAAAAGAATTCGTTCGATAATCTTTACAACTGATATCGCAATCATACGAAATACTGATGCGGATGCAGTAATCGCTGTATATCCGTTTACGCCACACCCAGCAATTACTAAAAGTATTATAGAGGCAGCAGATATTCCCGTATTTTCTGGAGTTGCCGGAGGATTGACCCATGGAGCACGTTCCGCCTATATGGGTATGTTCGCTGAATCTCAAGGAAGCTTAGGGGTCGTGGTCAATGGCCCGACACCAGTAGAAACGATTCAAGCAATTGAGGATGTCGTTGATATCCCACTAATTGCGACAGTTACATCGAAATATTCAAAAATCGAGGAAAAACTAGCTGCTGGAGTTGATATTATCAACATTAGCGCCGGAAAAGATACGGTAGAGGCAGTAAAATATTTCAGAAAAACGTATCCCGATCTGCCTATTATCGCGACAGGCGGTCCAGATGAAGAAACGATTGAGGCGACGATTGAAGCGGGAGCGAATGCCATTACCTATACCCCGCCTTCAAATGGCGTGTTGTTTAGTAAGAAGATGGAGAAATACCGCAAAATGGAATATGATGAAGGGCATCAGTAAAAAGCTGTCGAAAACCAACTATGGTTTTCGACAGCTTTTTTAGGTTCATTTAAGTTAACTTTGAGAAACTTACCTTAAGAAGAAATTCAAAATGGGGTGAGGAAAATCAAGCGATTAATAAAATGGACGAGTTTTGTTCTTGTACTCTCTGCTGGCTGCTTATTCTTTTTTTATCAGGATAAACTGGCACAAGTAGATAGCAGTGAAGTAAAGACCGTACAGTCACCGATTTTACTTGCGGATAAAGAAAACACGGACACCGACCTAATTGATGTTCCTATTGAGAATCAAAATACCGGATCGATTCCTCTTGAGAATGGTTGTGAAATCACGGCTTTATCTATGCTGTTAAATTATTATGGTTATGAAACAACTAAGAATGAGTTGGCTGATCTGTTGGAGTATGTGCCTGTATACGAAAATGAGGCAGAAGGAATCCGAGGAAATCCTCATGATGGTTTTGTCGGAAATATCTATGAAGGTTATGACGCAATGGGCGTGTCGGTTGAGCCGATTGCCGAAGTGGCAGAAGAAGTCGTTCAGGACGATCAAGAAGTAGTCGCTAGCAGCGATACGTCATTTACCGCACTAACGAGCTTAGTTCAAGCTGGGACACCTGTATGGGTAGTGACAACAGTTGAATTTGAAAATCCAACAGCCAATGATTTCATGCTTTGGGAAACAACTAGCGGAGAAGTGACGGTATCGCCGCTGTGTCATGCAGTCGTTATTACGGGAGCAGATGACGAAAATGTATATGTGAACGATCCCTATGGTTATAAAAATCGGATTGTTGACCGTAGTGAATTTGAAGAGATCTATCAAAAAATGGGCAGTCAATCGCTCTATTTAGCTTAAAAGAGTACAAAGACACGGAAAATCTTCCGTGTCTTTGTTTTATGCAAAAATGTGTTGGAAAGTTGGTAATAATTGATCGAATGAGGTGAGTTCAATATCGTGAATTTGCGAGGTTCCTTTTGGTAACTGACGATTGCGATGATTCAGCCAAAGAGATTGCCAGCCAGCTCGTTTTGACCCAATAACGTCGTTATTAAAGTTGTCGCCGACATACAAAGAACACTCAGGATTTAAATCAAATTGCTTTTTACCTAAATCAAAAATTTCTACATCAGGTTTTTCGTAGCCGGTTGCTTGGGAAATAATGATGTTGTCTTCGTCGACCCAGTTTAATAATCCTAACTGCAAAATCTTTTTATACTGGTGATCGGTTGGTCCGTTGGTAATGATACTGATAGGCACATTTCTGGTCTTCAGAAATTCTAACGTTTTTTCAACTTCTCGATGCATCTCAATAGCATCCAACTCCGCTTCATAAACATCCTGGAAAGTTAGCGCTTCGTCGTCAGTAATATGAGGATAATCTAAATCCTTCAGGGATTGACTGATGCGATGAGACCGCATGTATTCCAATGTCCATTCTTGAGTGATGACTTTGTTAAAGTTTGCATCACTATGAACTCGGAAACGAGTGTATAGAGGGAGCATATCTGCCTCGCTAACCAAAGGAAATAATTTTTGAACAGCCTTGCGAAATGGTTCTTGTTGATCGTAAATTGTATCATCGATATCAAATATGACAGTTTCAATCAAAATTGACACGCCTTTCTTTTTCAGCAAATTTTCAGTTAATTACAAAAGCTATTTTAGTACAAAAAATCACACAAAAAAAGGGGATAATCGTTGATTAGAAAAGGTTTTTACTACTAAAAAAGACAAACCGCAGTCTAGCAGTTTTCAGTTTTTTTGACTAAAAAAAAGATTTCTTTTTAATTTCTAATCTATTATGATTAGAGTATAAAATGAAACAGGTGGAGGGAATGTAATGCGCAGAAAAAAAAGACAAGTGACTGATTTAGCTTCAATCAAGAATTTGGTGGAAGAAGCACAGGTAGTACGGATTGCTATGAATGGGGAGGACTATCCTTATGTTGTACCGGTGAATTATGGTTATGAGTGGAACGAGGAAAAATTGACACTTTTTGTTCATGGGGCAAATGAGGGGAAAAAAGTATCGATGATCGAAAAAGATCCCAAGGTTGCTATAGAAATGGATGGCAATCACAAATTGGTTCAGGGAACGATGAACGCTTCGAGCTATTCCTATGCGTATCAAAGTCTCATTGGTTTTGGAGAAGCGGAACTGGTAGAAGATTTAAAAGAACGAAGACGGGCGTTGCATATCTTAATGGATCATGCGGCAAAGGGCGCGCCTTTTGATGAAATACCGGAGGGAATGCTAAAAAGAACAGGTGTCATCAAGATTACTCTAGACTCGTATACGATGAAAGAGAATGTTCATCCAGACGATAAATAAAAAAAGGTTTCAAAACCGATGTTTATTTCGGTTTTGAAACCTCTTTTTTAGGCTCTTTTTTTGGTTAAGCGATATTCTTCAAAATAGGCAGCATTTCCGCGACTTTGAACTTTCGCATAGATGCCCATCAAGACCGCTCCAATTGTATTCGTTAAAAGATCCCCCATGGTATCCATCAGAGCAGCCCGCCCAACTAATAATTTGCCTGCAGATGTCGCATACCGCTGAAGGTTCATATCAGCAACGGTATCACAAAGAAATTCCCAAAATTCCCAAAAGACACCGCAGAGACCGGCAAAGGCAAAGCCGAAAAGTAGGAATAACCACGGCGAGGTTTTACTGATATCGGCCTCTTTCATAAAGTAGCCGATCAAGCCATAGCCTAACGCGGTCAAGACCATTGGGCTAACTGTGTGTAAAATTTTATCCCAAAAAGAAATAATTGAAATCATATGCAAGGAGGTTCCCAGGAAGACAGAGATAACTAGGAAAAACCAATAGAAATAGACAATTTTTTCAGGCAAAACGATTTTGAACAGCCTTTCGATGATTTCTGGTAAGAAAATCAGCGCAATGCCGGCTAAACATTCGATGACAAAAATTACACCTTGCTTGGTTGAGTATTTGCCAGTCACAAATTCAAAAATATTATAGACAAGACAAAGCCCACCAAAAATCAATAAAGCCAGCCGATATTTTTTATAAGTCATGGAAATCACTACCTTCTAAAAAAGATTTGATCTGTTCTAATAGAGCTTCTTCGGTATTGACGATCGTACCGTTCAATTTAATAAGGCCCACGGTATAAAGATTTAAGTAATGAAATTGATTTTCTGCGGGTGTTTGCAGTGCAGCAATTTTTTTCTGGTTATCAGCCCCTTGTTGACGTGAATCTGTATAAAGAGCAATTACAGGAATACCTTTTGCGTAAGCGACACCGATTTCTGATGCAACACCCGCATCGATGGTCAGGCCGTCTAACAAAGCGACCATCAGATCGCTTCTTAAGACTTCCTCAGTGTCAGCCAAAGCAATCATTTTACTGTCAGCATAAGCCGATTTATCATTGATGCCATCGTTTTCCTGCGGTAAATAAATAGTCAGGTCAGTGCTGATGGTTCGGATTTTTTCAACCAAGTATTGATTGTATAGCAGGTCGCTTTTTGCGAATAAAGGTGCGGCAAAATAAATGTGTTTAGAAGTAGTCACTAAAATAAGCCTCCATATCTGGTATTGTTGTTTCTAATAATTCAATTGCTTTCTTGTCTGCTTCCAAACGCTCAATACGAGCAAGATAAGCAGCGCGGCGATAATTCATCAGCATGCACGATAACGTCTGGATAGTTAGTTGAATTCGTTTGCCTTTAGGCTGATCAGAAATGCTTAATTGTCCCGTTGCGTCCCAGCTTAGGGCAAAGATGCCATTGTTCCATTCTGCGATGGGGTCTTCTACAACGAAGTAAAAGGGATCAACAGGTTTTTCAAACGGATACTCCAGCAAGAATTCCTTTACATCAACGATTCGTGCCATAAAAAATGGAGAGATCGTTTCTGAAATCTCACTGTCATCAAGCAGGAAGGACAAGGGTTCGTTTTTGAAAATGTCTCCTTTGACCCAATAGACCATTGAGAAATGGGCACTAATGAAATTCCACAGACCATTTCGGCCTTCTTGGTTCAAATAGAACATTTCCTTAATATGGAAAACCTCGTCAGAAATCCAATAAAAAAGAACGCCAGTTGGTTTCTTATTGGCATCATAATAAATCGCCGCAATCCGTTCTTCCTCATTTTCAAAGCGCCAGTATTCTTCCCAGTTCAATTCCTTGCGAATCATCGCTCCATGATTGTTCATTGCGAATTCTTGGTATACTTGGTAAACATCAGGATCATCAACTTCTTTACGTTCGACGATACCCGGCAGCTCAACTTGTTTCGGTAATTGTGTGTCCTTGATTTTGAAGCTGAGCTTATCAGACATGATCTCCCAGCCCTTACGACGATAGTAGGGAATATTGTAAGGATACAAATATGAGATCCATTGATGATCTTCACGCATCTGAATCAATGCTTTCTCTATCAGATCTTTCATCAATCCGTGGTTCGCATATTCTGGATATGTCCCGACGCCAGTTACACCGCCCATTTGAAAAAGTTTGCCGTGGATGTTTACTTCACAAGGATAAATTGCGATCTGGGAAATCAATTTGTCATCATGAAACCAGCCAAACACTTTGGATTGCTCCAAAACAGGCTTCTTCGCCCTGACCATCTCCCGTTTATTCTCATACCCGCTATTTTCAATATCGCTTTCTGTTACTTGAAAAACGTAGCTGAGTAATTCATCATACTGAGCCAAGTGTTCTTCACCAACTGGCTTCAAGACTAGTTGTTTCTTAAAGTCACTGTCCATTGTGTCATCTCCTAATTCCTATTAATGAAATTATTTTTCCGAGAAAAATAAAACAGATTGTCATTACGTATATCATTCTACTAAACCGCTAAAGCAGTCATTCTTTTGAAAAGTTGAATCTCTTTACACTTTACCATTAAGTGAATTTTTTGAAGGAGGGAACGTAGCAAAATGAGATCAAAATTTAGTTTACATCCTAAGTATAGCAAAAGCAGGATTATTTTTCTCTTACCGACTTTGAGAAATAGGGGAAAAGACTTTTTTTCTATTAGAAACGTTGGTATAATTGACAGTGCTGATTAAAAGAAATGAGGAACTTTGATGAATATAGAAGAAATGAAGAAACGCCAAGAAATGATTCGAAATTTTTCGATCATTGCGCATATTGATCACGGCAAGTCGACGCTGGCTGACCGGATCTTAGAACAAACGAATACAGTAAGTTCCCGTGAAATGCAAGAGCAGCTGTTAGACTCAATGGATCTTGAGCGCGAACGTGGAATTACGATTAAGCTGAACGCAGTAGAATTACATTATACAGCGAATGATGGTCAAACATATATCTTCCATTTGATTGATACACCAGGGCACGTCGATTTTACTTATGAAGTTTCACGTAGTTTAGCTGCTTGTGAAGGTGCGGTTCTAGTAGTTGATGCCGCCCAAGGGATCGAAGCTCAAACGTTAGCCAATGTTTATTTAGCTTTGGATAATGATTTAGAAATCTTGCCAGTCATTAACAAAATCGATTTACCAGCCGCTGACCCAGAACGAGTGCGGAAGGAAATAGAGGATGTAATCGGAATCGATGCCGAGGATGCTGTTTTAGCAAGCGCGAAAACAGGTATTGGTATCAGTGAGATTTTAGAGCAGATCGTAACGAATGTCCCAGCACCAAGCGGCGACTTGGAAGCGCCATTGAAAGCTCTGATCTTTGATTCTATTTATGATAGTTATCGCGGAGTAGTGTTGAATGTTCGTGTTACTGACGGTATCGTTCGTCCAGGCGACAAGATTCAATTAATGAGTAACGGGAAAACGTTTGATGTAACAGAAGTTGGCGTCTTTTCACCAAAGGCAGTTCAACGTGATTACTTAATGGTGGGCGACGTGGGCTACATTACTGCCAGCATCAAATCTGTTCAAGATACGCGTGTCGGGGACACAGTAACACTTGCTAATAATCCGGCTGAAGAAGCATTGGAAGGTTACCGCAAAATGAATCCAATGGTCTTCTGCGGACTGTATCCAATTGATAATTCTCGCTACAATGATTTACGTGAAGCATTAGATAAACTGCAATTGAATGATGCAGCATTACAATTCGAGCCAGAGACTTCTCAAGCTTTAGGATTTGGTTTCCGTTGCGGATTCTTAGGCTTGCTGCACATGGATGTGGTCCAAGAACGTTTGGAACGGGAGTTCAATCTAGACTTGATTACCACGGCACCGTCGGTTATCTATCGTGTAAACTTGACAGATGGCACACAGCTTGTTGTAGATAATCCGTCCGATTTTCCTGATCCATCAAAAATCCAAAATGTCGAAGAGCCATACGTCAAAGCAAATATCATGGTGCCAAACGAATATGTTGGTGCCGTAATGGAATTGTCCCAACGTAAACGTGGTGAATTCATCACGATGGATTATTTAGATGATTATCGGGTAAATGTGGTCTACAATATCCCATTGTCAGAAATTGTTTTTGACTTCTTTGATAAGTTGAAATCCAGTACAAAAGGCTATGCCTCACTTGACTATGAAATGGCTGACTATCGTGAAAGCCGCTTAGTTAAGATGGATATTCTTTTAAATAGTGAAACAGTTGATGCCTTGAGTTTTATCGTCCACCGGGAATTTGCTCAAGAACGAGGACGTGCGATCGTCGATAAGTTAAGAAGTCTGATTCCTCGTCAGCAATTTGAAGTACCGATCCAAGCAACGATTGGAACAAAGATCGTTGCACGTACTGATATTAAAGCTCTCCGTAAAAACGTATTAGCGAAATGTTATGGTGGGGATGTTTCTCGTAAACGTAAATTGTTAGAGAAACAAAAAGAAGGTAAGAAACGAATGAAACAAATTGGTTCAGTCGAAGTACCTCAAGAAGCCTTCATGGCCGTGTTGAAAATGGATGAGGATGAACCGAAGAAATAGCTTGTTTTAAGTAGAAAAGCCTATTAAATAAACCTTTTCGAGTGGCTGGGAATCCGTGATTTACCCGTTTAAAAAAGTTTAAATTGTCATATGGTTGTCACAGATTGAAAAAATTGTCAAAAACGGAATATTTTTCCTTGAAGATTTTTAACCGTCAGCGTATGATGAAAGCATCTCATAGGAGGTGCTTTTTTCATGTCTGAAAATATAAGTGGAGAATTTCTTAAATCTTTAAGGAAAGAGAAAAAAATGTCTCAAAAGAAGCTAGCCGACTTAGCGGGGATTTCGCAAAGTGCTTTAGTAAAGTATGAAATAGGAACAAGAAAAATTTCAAAGAATATTGATATTGTTTTAAGCGAAATTTTCAATGTAGATACACTTTTGAGTGATCAAACTGACTTAGTAACAACTACAGTAAATCAATTGTTGTCTTTCAAAGAAAAGAACTGTTTAACAAGTAAACAGTTAGCGCAAAAGATTGGAATTGATGCACCTTTGATGAGTCGTATATTGAGCGGTAGTCGAAAGCCATCAAAGGATGTGCAGCAAAAAATTGCTGTATTTCTCTCTAACGAGGGTAAAGAAATTTTGATGGATATAAATCAAGATGATGGTTCGTTTAAATTACCCATTGTGGATAAAATAGCGATGGGAAAACGAATCCAAGAGATTCGAAAAAATCGAGGTGAGACACTGGAAAAATTTGGTAAGAACTTTACTCGACCAGCAGGTAAGAATGTTGTGAATAGATGGGAGAAGGGTGCGAACATTCCGGATATTGAAAGATTAATGAATGCTGCCTATCTCGGGAAAGTGACTGTTCCTTATATTTTGTATGGGGAAACTTTTAGCAAGATGTTGAAGAAGGGAAATAGGGTTAGCAAGTTTGAAAAGTTAGATTCCTTCCGAATGGGGCTAAGACTTCGGAAAATTCGAAGGTATTATCGTTTAGAAAGAGAAGACTTTGGAAAGTTTTTTTCACCTTCGATTACGAAATGGTCAATGGACAAATACGAGAATGGAAAAGATACCCCAAATACGGATCGCATTATTCAGTATGCCTATATAGGGAAAGTATCTTTGGAGTTTTTGATATATGGTATATGATGAGCATTAAAAAAGAATAGTTTTAACATTTGGGGCATTCATAAATGGATGTCTTTTTTTATATACAATTTTGAAAGGAGAATTATTTTATGAAAAAGCTAAGATTTAAAAATTGGCGACTACTTGCAATTTTGGCTCTATTAGGTCAAACAATTGGTGGAGCGATTGATCCAACTATTGCCTTTGCTGAAGAGATTATTCACCCTCAGGAAGTAACGATTCATTATGATGCAAGTAAACTTTATGAAGTTGATGGAACCTTTAGTGATGGCAGCACGCTCTCAGAACGTACTACACCGTTATATGCTGAATACAATGGTTCGCAACAAACAGTTTTTTGCATAGAACCGGGAATTAGAATTCCAACAGAAGTCACTCCAGGCTATGAAAAAAATCCATTACCGTCAATGTCTGAAAAAGCGAAGCTAGTTTCCGTTCTTTGGAAAAAGGCAGGAACAGATATGGACACAAATATGGTAGCACAAAAGATGATTTGGGAGGAAGTAAACGGTTATACCCTTCATTCTATAAAACGATTAGGTGGTCCATCAGTTAATATAAAATCGATTGAAGAAAAAATTAACAAGGCAATTGAGGATTATCAAAAAAAGCCGAGTTTTCATGATAGCACTGTAAAAACAATTTTAGGTCAATCGACAACTTTAACGGATAAAAATGATTTAAATTTATCCGAGTTTGATGAAGTGGTCCAAAATACGGCAAATATTGATTACCGAGTAAGTGGGAATCAACTTGTGCTTACACCAAATCCTAATTCCAAGTCAGGCACATTAACATTGAAAAAATCAGCCGATACTGGAACTCTAGTCGCCTATAAGAAAGCGGGGATTCAAACTGTCATGGCTGGTGCAATTGATAAGCCGAATACCTACACGATCAAAATCGATGTAGAAACGGAGGGTTCTTTAAAAATCAAAAAAGTCGATAAAGAATCGGGTGAAGTTGTACCAGGAACGGTTTTCCATTTAGACTTTGGGAAAACTTTACCCGCAAAAGACGTGACTACCGATAAAGAAGGCATTGCGACCTTAGATGGGATTCCCCATGGTACAAAGGTAACCATTTCTGAAAAATCAGCGCCGGCGCCTTATACGATAGATACTACCCCGATGACTGCCACGATTAAAGCAGGTGAAACCATTTCTGTGACTTCAAAAAATACGCGAGAAAAAGGTCAAATCATTCTGGATAAAACCGGAGTTGAAACAGGTGCTGACCTTTGGAATGACAATTACTCATTAGCTGGGAATACGTTTGCCATTCGCAAGGATAGCCCAACTGGTGAAATCGTTCAAGAAATGATCACGGATGAAAAGGCCATGCGGAAACACCAAAAGAGATTGCTGATGCGCTGGAATTGGGAACCTATTATGTGACCGAAACCAAAGCATCTAATGGCTTCGTGAATACCTTTAAACCCGTAAAAGTCGAATTAAAGTATGCCAATCAAACAGTAGCCCTTGTGACCAGTAACGTAAAAGGGAAAAACCAAGAAATAACTGGTGAAACCACTTTGACGAAAGAAGACAAAGATACTGGAGATAAAACACAAGGAAAAGCTAAGTTTAAAGGGGCTGAATACACCTTGTTTACTGCTAAGGATGGAAAAGCGGTCAAATGGACGGAGGACTTTAAACCAGAATTAGTGAAGGGAACGAAAGCTTCTGACGAAACGGTGACTTTGGTTTTAGATGAAAAGAACCAAGTTGCGGTTAAACATTTAGCCATCAACGAGTATTATTGGCAAGAAACCAAAGCGCACGAAGGATATACCTTGGATGAAACGAAGTATCCTGTATCTATCAAAAAAGTGGATGATGATGAAAAAAATGCTGTGATTACACGAGATGTTACGGCAAAAGAACAAGTGATTCGCTTTGGTTTTGATTTCTTCAAGTTTGCCGGTTCGGCATCTGGAACAACAGAAACTGGGTTCAACGACTTAACTTTCAAAGTTACTCCTTTGGAAGGAACCAATGAGATTACGGGGGCTGAAGATGAAGCGACCACAGCCTATAACGAGCAATTAGGTTTTGATGGCTATGGCAAGTTCGAAAATCTGCCTTATGGGGATTATTTACTTGAAGAAGTGGAAGCTCCAGAAGGATTTCAAAAGATTACACCACTAGAAATTCGCTCTACCTTCAAGGAAAATAAAGAAGAATATGCGAAGAGTGAGTATGTCTTTACCATTACCGAAAAAGGCCAAAAACAACCGATTAAAACGGTAACCGTTCCTTACGAGAAGCTGACGAACAACGAGTTTTCTGTTAGTTTGAATCGTTTGATGCTTTATGATTTGCCTGAGGAGAAGGATAGCTTGACTTCCCTTGCGACTTGGAAAGATGGAGAGAAAGAATTAACCACTCTGGATTCTACCGAGCTAGTTGATAAATTGAGTTACAATCTTCATGAAATCAAAAAAGACTGGTATGTGGTAGCGCAAGCCATTGATGTGGAAGCCACAAAAGCTGCCCAAGAAAAAGATGAAAAAGCCAAACCAGTGATAATTGCCGAAACGACCGCAACTTTGGCGAATAAAGAGAAAACAGGAACTTGGGAAATTCTGCATAAATTAACCGCCGAACAAGTTTTAGACAAAACCATTGTCTTATTCAACTTTGTGTACGAAAACAAGGAAACCTTTGAAGCAAGCGATGAGCCAGTAGCGAAGGATGCTAGTTTGAATAACCAAGCCCAAACTGTCAATTGTACAGTGGAACGCCATGTTTCGATCCAAACAAAAGCGCACTTAGAAGACGGTTCGCAAACTTTTACTCATGGTGATGTGGTGGATATGTTTGATGATGTATCGATTACCCATGATGTGCTGGATGGCTCAAAAGAGGCTTTCGAAACAGTTCTATATGCGTTACTACCATATGGTACGACCAAAGAAATTTGGAAATCTGGTAAGATTGATTATGAAGTGAATGACAAGGAATTTACCAAAACCGTGCTTGCAGAAAAAGTAGATACCGGAAAGTATCCAGAAGGAACCAAGTTTACTTTTGCGGAAATCAATTATGATAAAGATGGAAACATCAATGGGAAACACAATGAAGATTTAAAAGAAAAATTCCAAACCTTAACACCAAAAAAAGAGCCAACCACACCAAGTACACCAGAACAACCAGAAACACCAACTGTTCCAAGTGGCTCTCAAGAATCTAGTCCTACAGTGAAGACATTCCCTCAAACCGGGGAGAAAACTTCGAATGTGTTACTGTTCATTGGCTTTACCTTAATCTTTGCGACAGCAGGTTATTATTTTTGGAATCGTCGGAACTAAGGTGATGAGATGAAACGAGTAAATCCTAAGAACCAATATGCGCGACCGCCTCCTAAAAAAGTGGTCGCGCTATTTTTGTATTCAAAACTAACAATGAGAGAGGAATAGAATATGGAATTGAAATTTGTTGTGCCAGATATGGCCGAAACCTTTGGAAAGATAAGTTATGCCGGTGAAGGTGAAGTTTTAACGGAAGGGTATGGTCGGAATACTACGGTGATTGGTCGCAGTTATCATCTATACTCCAGTAAGCAACGAGCCGATGATATTGAGGTGGTATTAGCTGCAGAAGCCGGAGAAAAGGATTTTGACCAAGACCAACCGCTAAAAGCCGTGAATCCCCACTTGGTTGCCAAAGGGTATGAGATTGAGAATCGTGGATTTACCGATTACGTGTTGTATGTCGATGATTTAGTGAAAGCATAGGAGGAAAAGAAGATGAGATTAACAGAAGGTATTGTCGTAGATTCAGGATTAACCTTTGGCAAGTTGCGATTTTCCGCATTACGTCGAGAAGTACGCAAGCAAAATGAGGATGGAACGATTAGTAACGAGGTAAAAGAACGAACCTATAATTTGAAATCCTCCGCACAAGGTCGAATGATCCAAGTTAGTATCCCAGCGAATGTGCCCTTACGCGAGTTTGCCTATGATGCAGAGGTAGAGTTGGTCAATCCAATCGTGGATACAGTCGCCAATTATGTTTTTCGAGAAGGGACTACCGTTAATTGGTTCATTAAGGCTGATGATTTAGTCTTAAAACGACAACCAAATCAAGGAAATCCTACGAACCAAAATGAAGGAAAGAAATAGGTGAAGCGTATGGAAATTGATGTTGAACATATTTTAGATTATCTCGATCAATATGGAAAAGGAGAACTAACCGAAAAGCAACTCACGAAAGTATTGACCTATGATGAAAAACTGTTTCTAATTATGAATCAAGGGTTACTATGGGGAAATACTGATAGTGAAGAAGACTTTGATGTACTGGACTGGTTAGGGGAAGAAGCTTCCTTCTTTATGGTTGTCGAAGTAAAAGAAAGTTTATGTCGACAGGCAGAATCCGTTTTGGAAAAAATCGATGTGGAGATGCCAGATGCCATTGAAAGTTTTTTAAAACAATTGGTTGAAAATAAACAACTTCCCGTAGTAGTAAATGACTAGCATAACTGTTTGAAATTGCCCAATAAATCCTATTGGGCAATTTTCGATTGGAGGTGGAAACTATCAGACTTTATAAAGGACATCGCATACGCGCAGGAGATCAGCACTTAATTTATCACTTTGTTCTTGGCTGGCTAATCGCTTTATTCATTGATTGGATGGGCATCTTCTATTTTCAAGAGCTTAGACAATTTGAGATTTCTAAGCTATCATTCTCCACTAGTGAAATCGTTTGGTCCATGAAAGAGTTAATCTGCTTATTAGGAAGTCTCGCTCTTTCAGGAACTATGATGCTGCTTTATATACACTTTTTTCAGGATTATTGGCGAAGTCTGTGGCATCGACAAAAGCTAGCTCGGATGATTTTAGAAAACCATTGGTATGAAGTGAAACAAACTCAAAGTGAAGGTTTTTTCAAAGATCTTAATAGTAGTCAAACCAAAGAGAGTATCAGTTACTTCCCCAAAATATATTATTAAATGAAGGATGGGTTACTTTCCATTCGCGTTCAAATTTCACTGGGAAAATACCAAGATCAGCTATTGAAGTTGGAAAAGAAATTAGAAAGCGGGTTGTATTGTGAGTTAGTAGAAAAAGAACTTAAAGACTCCTATGTGGAATATACCTTGCTTTACGATATGATTGCCAATAGAATTGGGATAGACGAAGTAGTGACAGAAAATGGGGCCTTACGATTGATGAAAAATCAAGTATGGGCCTATGATTCCTTACCTCATATGCTAATCGCTGGTGGCACTGGTGGAGGGAAGACCTATTTCTTACTAACCATTATCGAGGCTTTACTGAAATCTGATGCCGAGCTTTTTGTTCTTGATCCCAAAAATGCGGATCTTGCCGATTTAGGTACGATAATGCCTCACGTATATTCTCAAAAGGAAGAAATTTCTGCTTGTGTGGAAGATTTCTATGAACGTATGATGGCTCGTAGCAAGGCAATGAAAAAAATGCCCAACTACAAAACAGGAGAGAATTATGCCTATCTTGGACTTTCACCAAACTTTTTAATCTTTGATGAATACGTGGCTTATATGGAAATGTTAACGACGAAAGAAAGTTCGGTGATTTTGAATAAGCTCAAACAAATCGTGATGTTAGGTCGTCAATCTGGTTTCTTTCTGATTCTGGCTTGTCAAAGACTGGATGCGAAATATTTAGGAGACGGAATTCGCGATCAATTCAACTTCCGGGTCGCTCTAGGTCGCATGAGTGAACTCGGGTATTCCATGATATTTGGCGAAGTTGATAAAAATTTCTTCATGAAACGAATCAAAGGTCGAGGCTATGTGGATACTGGAGGGAGTGTGATTAGTGAGTTTTATACACCACTTGTACCAAAAGGGTATGATTTCTTAAAGGAAATTAGTATCATTGCTGGATTAACCGTTCATATGGAAAGAGAAAATAATAGTATGTAGCCTAGGAATATCAATAATCCTAGGCTTTTTTATTGAGGTGATATATGACATTTTTAGATTTATTCGCTGGGATTGGTGGCTTTCGCTTAGGCATGGAACAAGCTGGCCACCAGTGTATCGGCTTTTGTGAAATTGATGAATTTGCTCGGCGGAGTTATAAGGCAATCCATGATACAAGGAAGGAGGTGGAAATGCATGACATCACAAGTGTATCAGACGAGTTTGTTCAATCCCTCGGACCAGCGGATATCCTTTGCGGCGGATTTCCGTGCCAAGCTTTTTCAATTGCGGGAAAGCGGCAAGGATTTTCCGATACTCGAGGTACTTTATTCTTTGAAATCGCTCGGTTCGCCGCTCTTCTCCAACCTAAGTTTCTATTCCTTGAGAACGTCAGAGGATTGTTCAATCACGAAGGAGGGGCTACGTTCGAGACGATCCTCCGAACGCTGGATGGATTGGGGTATGATGTGGAATGGCAGGTGCTTAACTCAAAGGCCTACGTTCCCCAAAGCCGCGAGCGGGTCTTCCTTATCGGACATTCTCGAGACGAATGTACCGAACAAGTATTTCCTATCATTGGATCGTCTCCAACATCTGATCAAAACATCAGAAACTTGTTAAATATCAATCCTTCTAATCGAGGAATGGGTGGCCAAGTCTATGGTTCAGATGGTGTAGCGCCAACCTTAACTGGTGATGAAGGAATCAAAATCGCACTACCGGTAAAGGATGGAATTTCTGTAGCCGGTATGTTGCCGGGAAATTTTGAACAAGGCAATCGAGTTTATGATGTAACCGGAACAGCTCCCACTTTGTCAACGAAACAAGGGGGAACGAAAATCATGATTCGAAAAAATGAAACAGAATATCAAGAGGTGAAGCCAGGGAATAGTGTGAACCTGGCTTTTCCTAATTCCACAAGTCGTCGAGGCCGTCTTGGAAAACAAAGTGTGCATACCTTACTAACGGGAGACCAACAAGCGGTTGTTACGGATCAGTACCAGATTCGAAAGTTAACACCTAGGGAGTGCTGGCGTCTTCAGGGCTTTCCCGATTGGACCTTTGATTTAGCCTCTCAAGTCAATTCAGATAGTCAGTTGTATAAGCAAGCCGGAAACTCAGTAACAGTTCCGGTCATTTTTGATATTGCTAGAAGATTAAAGGAGGTAAAAACAGATGATTTATGATGAATTGATTGGGGAAATCTATTGGGTGATTGGCAAGATTCAGTCAGATTCAGAACTGGAAGAAGAATTACGTCGTATCAATTTTGATATTCGAAAAAACGGGGTGAAAGTCCCTGATGATCCTTATTAATGGACGAGGAAACGGATGCCCGAATTGAGGTGAATCAAGTCATCAGTGAATTGGAACGGATTGCGGACCTTGCGAAAGAACCGAATATCCGTCAATACTTGTTTGAAATAAAAGCAGAATTGGAAGTAGATGGCATTACCGATGAGTAATTGCAAAATAAGCCAACTGATAGGCGCTGACCGCGGGGGATTTGCGAAGCAGAAATCCTTCGTGGTGCTGTGCCTGTTCATGGACGGCGTTAGCCGGCCATGATGTCTCACCCCCCGTATCTAACAGGGGGGTACAAAAACACAAAACATAAACAACTAACCATTAAGAATGGTTGTTGTATCAAGGATATTAAGTAATTTGCATAGGTGTTAACTCATTTGAAAAAGTTAACACCTTGAATTTGGAGGTGAGAACTTGGTACAACGGAATTTAGATTATCGGTTATTAAAAGACCGACGCAATGAATATGGTGTTTCACAAAATAAATTGGCTACTGCTTGTGGACTTAGTCGCCCGTACTTAAATCAGATAGAAAATGGTGGCGTGAGACCATCCGCAAAGACCATGAGAAAAATTTTTGACCAACTGGAAAGTTTCAATCCTAATTTGCCTTTGACGTTACTGTTTGACTATGTAAGGATTCGCTTTCCCACAACGGATGCGCGAAAGATTATTCAAGAAATTCTCCACTTGAAATTTGAGTATATGCTTCATGAGGATTACGCCTTTTACTCCTATCAAGAACAATACGTTATGGGGGATATTGTGGTGATGTTATCTCATGAAGAAGATAAAGGCGTCCTTTTGGAATTAAAGGGTCGTGGTTGCCGGCAGTTTGAAACTTTTTTGCTCGCTCAAAAGCACAGTTGGTACGACTTTTTCGAAGATTGTCTAAAAGCTGGTGGCGTCATGAAACGCTTGGACTTGGCAATCAATGATCGAGTGGGGCTATTGGATATACCTGATTTAACGAAAAAATGTCAGAAGGAAGAATGTATTTCCTTGTTCCGTACCTTTAAAAGTTATCGTTCCGGGGAACTGTTGAAAGCCGATGAAAAGGATGGTATGAGCAATACTTTATATATCGGCAGCCTCAAGAGTGAGGTTTATTTCTGTTTGTACGAAAAAGATTATGAACAATATATCAAGTTAGGGATTCCATTAGACCAGACCGAAACGAAAAATCGCTTTGAGATTCGACTGAAAAATGATCGTGCTTATCATGCGATTCAAGATTTGTTAAAAGGTCGTAGCATTGAGAGCACCATGTTTTCCATTATCAACCGTTACTTGCGATTTGCGGATAAAGTAGAAGGCAAAAGGCGAACCAACTGGCCCTTGAATGAACAATGGGGGCGATTTATTGGACGGAATCGGAAAGAGATTCAACTAACTTCTGAACCGAAACCATATACCATTGAACGAACGTTGAATTGGCTTGGACGCCAGGTCGCCCCTACGTGGAAGATGGCTAAGGAATTGGATCGTTTGAATCAGACAACCTATATCCAGGATATGGTACAGAATGCACACTTATCAGACCGGCACAAAAAGATTTTGGAGCAACAAAGTATGGCAATTGAAAACTTGATTATATGAAAAGAGGAATTGCGATGGGAATTGTAAAAGATATTTTATTGGTATTTGGTGGCAGTATGCTTGGTGTTGCCGTGATGTGCTTGATGCAGGCAAGTGCAGCAGCAGACCGAGCAATGGAAAAGAAAGGAAAGTGATGAAATGAATTTCGGACAAAATTTGTATCAATGGTTTTTGATCAATGCCCAATCCTTAGTCTTACTGGCAATTGTGGTCATTGGGTTGTTTTTAGGATTTAAGCGAGAGTTTTCCAAACTGATTGGCTTTTTGGTTATTGCTTTGATTGCGGTCGGTCTGGTCTTTAATGCTTCTGGTGTGAAAGATGTCTTACTCAATTTGTTTAATCGAATTGTTGGTGCGTGATTTATAGCTATTTACTATCTAAAAATTCTGGGATAAACTGGGTCTATATCAGAGCTGAGAGGAAATACTTGTATGGAAAAAAATCCCAAAATTTTTATATCCTATTCCCATGATGACACGGAGCACAAATTATGGGTTAAAGAATTAGCTACTCAATTAAGAAGTCATGGTGTGGACATTATTCTAGATCAGTGGGACTTAAGGCTCGGCAATGACCTAGCTTTTTTTATGGAGCAGGGGTTGAATAAGTCCCAAATGGTACTTTGTATTTGTTCAGAGCTATATGTAAAGAAAGCGAATGATAGAACAGGTGGGACGGGTTATGAGAGTACCATAATAAGTCAACCATTATTATAGAAAGCTAATTCTGACCATATTATTTGCATTGTAAGGAATAATCCTAATAAAAGTATTCCCACTGCATTAGCATCAAAACTATATATTGACTTTTCAAATGATAATGACTATTTTGGATGTTATCAAGAGCTACTTGAAAGAATTTATGATGTAGACCTGACAAAGAAGCCTGAACTGGGTGAAAATCCATTCAGTCAAATAAATGCACAAGAAATTTTAGTACAAACTGAATTGGAATCAATTAAATATTTGAAATCAAATTTGTCAGATATAGTTACTTTTAATTTTACAAATAATGATGGGAAATTTACCATTGGTTGTGGTTCATATGAATTTGTTACTAAATGGAGCAGGGCAGGTACAAATTCTATATATGCTTATAGAGATTCAGTCTTAAAATTGGGATATATTGAGTCGAATTTTGATTATCCTGAAAAGGATGATTTAGATAAATTTGACTATACTAGCCGAGTACGGACTATAAATGAAAATGAAGTTTTTATTTTGATGAATGGACTTGGAAATTTTGCTGCAATAAAAGTGATGGAAGTTAATAATAATTTAGTGACATTTGAATACAAGTTATATTGCTAAAAGCTGGGAAATAATCCAGCTTTTTTATTTTGCTACATTTATAGAAAAGGGGAGATTAAATGGACCAAATGCGAGTTTATATTGCGAACCTTGGGAAATATAACGAAGGTGAATTGGTGGGAGCATGGTTTACCCCACCTGTCGATTTCGATGAAGTCAAAGAGAGAATTTGCTTAACTGATGGATATGAGGAATATGCGATTCATGATTATGAGTTACCTTTTGAGATTGATGAGCACACACCCATTGAGGAAATCAATCGGTTGTGTGGTTTGGTGGATGAGTTGGAAGGAACGCTTATTGGTGAGGCTGTTTCAGATATTCAACACGCTTTCTTCAACTCTTTTGAAGAGATGGTGGAGCATGTGGATGATATTATCTGTTATCCTGATTGTAATGATATGAGTGATGTTGCATATTATCTTATTGAAGAAACAGGTGCTCTAGGTGAAGTACCAACTCATTTGCAAAATTATATTGATTATGAAGCATACGGTCGGGATTTGGAATTAGAAGGGCGATTTCTTGTTACAAATATTGGGGTTTTTGAGATGAAAGTATAAGTACCGATGTTATTTCTCTGGCTAGATGTTAGAATAGTCTTATAAACATTGTTGGGGGAATACTAATGGTATTATCAAAAATGGAAAAAATTCAGTCTGTTCTTGCTGAAAAGAGAACAACTTTTTTGTTGGGTGCAGGAGCTTCAGTACCATTTTTTTCAAGTTTGGGAAAAATCGAAGAATATTTATCTAATCAAAAATTAGATGAATCGGGTAAAAGTTTAGTTATGGTGATTTTTTATTATATTGCAATTAAGAATAACGACCTACTCATTAAACATATACTAGAGGATAAAAGTGAGTTAAAGGATGATAAAGTGCTATTTCAGTATTCTAGATTTGTATATAATGTTATTGAATTTTTAAAACTCAGAAATAGTCGGGTCTCTCCAAGAAGGACTAATATTTTCACAACAAATTATGATCTTTTCCTAGAGGCCGGCTATTGAACAAAATATTGAAGTAAATCCACGGATATTTTTTAATGATGGAACGAATGGATACTTGAAGAAATATTTATCAACTGAAAATTTTAATAAAACTATGCTATATACTGGAGTATTTGACAATTATTCTAATGAGCTACCAACTATTAATTTAGTAAAATGTCATGGATCAATTAATTGGAGGAGAGAAGATAATTTTGTTGGTAGAGAGCGTACTGTGATTGACAACCAACTTAGAGCATTTAAAGACTTATCAGGGGCATTTGATTCACAACTACCAGCTATAGATATAATTATCAAGCAAGATACGATGTTTACCAATATTGATAGCTTTGATGATCTTATTGACATAGTTTTTACTAAAGTTACTGATGATACTGTGAGAAGACTAAATCATTATGGAAACAAATTTTTTTCGACAAGTGATAATCTTGTTATGAAAATAAATGATTTACAGATTGTATTGCCAACAAAAAGAAAATTTCAGTCTACTTTAATGGAAGAACAGTATTTTAATATGTTGAGATTTCTATCGTATGAGTTGGAGCGAGAACAATCAGTTTTAGTTACATTCGGATTTTCATTTTTAGATGAGCATATAACAGATATTGTGCAACGCTCTTTGAATAATCCAAATTTATTAGTTTTTATTTTTTGTTATAAAGATGAATCAGAAGAGCAGATTATAAAACGATTCAGCTTTAATAATATAGGAATTCCTAATAACGTAGTTTTCATTTCACCATCAGATTTTATAATAAAAAAAATTATAGTGGATTGCGACAAAGAAAAGTGTGAGGAAGAAGTTTTTTCTGAGCAAAGTGTTATAAATTGCAATCAGGAAGCCCTGATTTATTCACCAGAAATATCTATTCGTGATAGAGAAGCTATAATTGATTTTGAGTCTTTTAATAAGATAATTGAAGGTAATTTATCAAAAAAATATTTTTCCGCTGAAAATTCTGAAGGTGAAATAAATGAATGATTCAAATATTGAGATTGCGTTAGTTGTAGAAGTTGATGGATTATTGTGTAAAGCTGTAACATTTGATGATATGAATCAGTCAACGTATATACATGATGGAGAAATAATAAAAAATACTAGTGTTAATAGTTTTGTTATTATTCAACAAAATTATATAAAAATTGTTGGAAGAGTAAATTCTGAATCTATATGGGATATGCAAAGTTCTAATAAAAATTATAATTTAGATAGTCGTTTTAAGAAAAATACTATAAGAAGAGTATTAACGATTCAAGTTGTTGGATTTATTTCGAATCAAAAGTTCAATATAGGTGCCTCATACATTCCAATGATTGGGAATGTTTGTTCAATTCCATTAACAGATGAGCTTAGACAAATATATGTGAATAGTTTTGAAGAATCTAAAAGAGAAAAATATTTATCAATAGGGAAAAGTCAAAATGAACAGCTTAGTGTTCGAATACCAATTAATTCATTTTTTGCATCACATATAGGAATTTTTGGTAATACAGGTAGTGGTAAGTCGAACACCTTGCACAAATTATATTATGAATTGTTTAATCAACCCTTTATTTTTTTAAAATCTAAAAGTAGATTTGTAGTTTTAGATTTTAACGGAGAGTATGTCCATGAGAGCTCATTTGGAATTATCTCAGATGAAAAAGAAATTTTTTTATTAGAATCTAGAAAAGAGTCGATAAATAAATTACCAATCAGAAAAAGTGTATTTTATAATGCAGACATTCTTTCTGTTCTGTTTCTTGCTAAACCTCAAACTCAAAAACCTTTTCTGTCCAGAGTAATTAAAGGAATTAGAAAATATGGTGAAGGAGTAGCTTCCTTGAATAATTGGGTGGTATTTTTGATAAGATCAATAATGATGGGAGAACCAAATGTAACCTTAAGGGACCGTCTTATTGATACTTTGGTTGAATTTTATCCAGATTTAGATGAGCAATGTGGTCCATTACGCTCAACTATTTGCTATTGCAAAGATAGCGTCAACAAATTTGCTTTACCTCTCTCAAAACGTAACTGGTTTTTTTTTGATGGTAATTGGGATAATGAAAAGATTGAAGCTTTGAATATAAATACCATTGAAAGAACAATTTTAAATCAAGAATTGAGTAGTTTTGATGATTTTCACTTGCGCTGCAAACTCCAATTGGTTAGAGACTTACTGTATGGTAATGTGATACCAGACCACATCGATCCGTTGATAAGGATAATTGATGAAAAAATTTTCAATATGGATAACTATTTGTCTTTAATTGATTCAGCTAGAGATAAGCCACTTAAATTTTTGGAGATAATATCACTTAGAAATTTGAATCAAGAGGCAAAGCAAATTGGATCTTTCCCTGAGTTGTTGAAAATACTGTTATACTAACAAAAAGAACATTTTAGTTAGGAGAGAGTCTTTATGGAGTTTTCGCTTCCAAATTTTCACTGTACATCTTACAAAGAAAAAGA